>Ga0265798_10000256_pt1 | contig 95040 bp, 106 predicted proteins | sample P3T30metagenome_FD_192430 | JGI IMG/M metagenome (GOLD analysis project Ga0265798, IMG submission 192430) | Plant litter microbial communities from East Loma Ridge, Irvine, California - P3 T30 | ecosystem: Environmental > Terrestrial > Plant litter > Unclassified | place: USA: California... | reverse complement strand
CAACATGTCTTGCGAGACTGGTCCAATCGGTTGGGCGTACGGACCGGATACCTGCTGCCGCGAAGTCTGAAGCCCCTGGGAATGGTATACTTGGCCTGGTGGCGCGCCGTACAGTGAGAATGCAGTGTCGGACAATGGTGCGCTCATGGGACCTGGAGCTGAGGGGACGAAAGACGATGCGCCCGAGCTGAATCCTGCTTGAGCTGGGTGAAGATTGGGCTGGAACTGGTGATGGTTATCGCTCTGGCGTCGGCCATTACCGAAAGAACGATTGAAGCTGTTGCTGCTATTCTGACTGTCACGCTTGCGATTGTTGATCTGTTGAGTGTGTTGACTGTAGCCGGGAGTGAAGTCCCTGAAGTGACGGTTCTTAGTTCCTTGGTAGCTTGACGATGGCCCAGCGTACGGATCAGTTGGTACCATGGCCGACGTAATCGGAAGTTCCCTCTTTGGAGGTGCAGCTGGGTGGGCTACAGAAGCAGGCATTGTCGTAGCCGCAGGACGCACCTCAGCTTCGCTGCGGTCAGATGCCGGGGTGACATTTGTTGTCGGGCGCTGGCTTTCGGTGCTTGAAGTTTCTTCGACCGACTGTTCGTATCTGATTTTTGCCTGAGCCTGAATGACTGGGATCACGAGTTTGAGCAATTTGCTTGTGTGAAGTTGAATCTCATGCGATCGGAAGAAGGTTTCTGGAGTGACCTCGGGTTCGCACAGATGTCCACGCATAGTCGGATCCTCCAGCAAAACGACGTTCTCGTTCATCCACTTTTCGGCGATGGCAGGAATGCCGTAGTGGAGGTTTCGCAAGGCGATGCTGTACCATGCGTGCTTCAGAAAACGGAAGCCTGACCCAGCACCCTGAGCGCCGCCTTGCATGTGGATCTCGACTTCAGTAAAGAACCCGCGGAGGAACGCCTCCTCGACCTCTCTGGTCGCATTCTGCGGGAACTCCCAGGGTAAAATGGAGCCCCACCAGGTCTTGTCGCTGTTATAGGTGTTGTCGCAGAAAGGCATGAGATCAGCGAAGCGATTGCTGGATGCGATGATGCAGTCTGACAACTGCTCGTCCCCATTGGTAGCATGCCCGCCATTTGGCAGGCGTGAAGCTATCGCCATTTTGAAAGTGTGACGGCTTGGAGATGCGATGTTCTCGGTTGATGGAAGGACAGTGGTCTTGCTGAATGAGGCGGAAAGGCGAGGCGCCTCGAAACGAAGGTGTGGCGCTCAATGGGTAGGCGAAGTGATGCCGACGGAATTGAGCGTGTGAGGGTTTGAGGGTGTGAAGGTGCGCGTGTGCGCGTGTTGGTGCAATGGTGTAAGGACTGCGGCGATGGATGTCGCGAGGATTTTGCGTGGAAGGGAAAAATGGGTGTTTGTATGTGGGTTGGAGGTTCAAGGCAGCGTTGTGCCTCCGTTTGCAGTCGCGGAACGTGGCGAGAAGTAGGGAAGGAAGGAGCGACCTTCACATGTGCTCGGACCTGATTTACAGGCGGCCACCATGTCACCAAAAAAACAACTTGAAATGAGAACTCACTCTTTGCGAAGAAGCACTCTTCACGCCATCCCTCGATCTTCATGGAGGAGTGAAGCTCGCCAGCAGGTGCAGCGCGCATGCGTTTGTCTTCTGCACACATCCGAGACAATCACGCCAGCCACAAAAATGTCGCATCTGGTGCCCTTACATTGACCTACACGCTGACTTTGCCATGAAACTTGTCAGAGCGAGCAGTTTGTACAAATGAAATCACCGAGAGGTATCAACAGCGCCGCACCATATCATACAAACGCGTCTGGGCCATAGCCTCATGCCTTCTCTGTCTCTTTGGGGAGAGTGCGGATGAGCTTCAGGATCTCGCTCTCATCGTCGCCAACCACTGTAGCCATATTAGCTCGTCATTCAAGCAAGCGAACGTGAAAAGATGAGCATTTGATTCAACATACCAGCCCTAGCGTTCATCCAGTCAACCGTCACCGGTGCCTTGAACAAGCCCTCGTTCGCCTTGAACTTCTTGAGAGCATCGGTAGTACCGGTGGCATCTGCGATCACACTGCCAGCCTGGGCCGGGCCAAGGTATTCGAGGATGCTGGCCAACTGATCGGCGGTAGGAGCGGACTCTTGAACATCTGTAGTCGTACTCTTGTAAGCCTTCAATCCCCAAACCTGACCCACTGTGTCTTTTCAAGCTCGCTCCACGTACCAAGGGTGAAGTCGGTCCTCTCCAGCTTGCTCTGCTTTGAGTGATCGGTGGCCTGGTCGATGGTAGCGGTCGAAGAGGCGTTCGCTACGGTCTGCTTCAGGAGCGTGTGGGCACGTATCGAAGCCGGAGTCGAAGGGTGGTGAAAGAGGGTGATGACATCCTTCTTAGCGGACTAATACCAGACATTCGAGTCAGCAACACATTCTTGAAGACCACCGAGACGCGGGCTGCGCTGTCGGAGTGGACAGTATGCAGATGGGAGTTGCGCGCCTTCGATGGCAGATGTTGGAGAGACTAGCAAATACCTCTTTGAACAGGTTCTTGAAGAAGCTCATTTTGACGAATTTGGTTGAAATGTATTCAGCATCTCGAGGCCGGCGATTGCTGAAGTCGAGGATGCTCTGCGCGTGATGGAGCTTGGACCAATCTACATCACCGCCAGCAAACAGCGATGTTCAATGTGCTTCGTCCTTTCCGCTACTTTGAGTTACATGAAGTCGTCTGAGAATGTGACTCGCCAACTGGCTCACGCATCTCATTGGCACTGATGCAATCCACGTACATGTAGTCTGTCAAAACTCACACCACGGCCTTGTTCCTTCGAACCGCATCTGATGCTTCGTTAAACTCGGCATTATTGAGCTCACGTCTTCGGCAATAGACTGCCGCTTGCACGGAGTCTGGCCCGGTATGCATGGACACGTCATGCTGCCCCTCAGCGCGAATGAGATGGAGCCGGCAACATCATAGACAGCGGTATTTGAAATCTATGTAAGGTGATAATGCTACGGCTTTCCGTGTTCTCCATCCCTCAACTATCAAACACCTTTCTTGTTCTTCGCTCTCCCTTGCACGTTACTACACGAGCAGGTATCAACCGAACCACACCTCACCGCAACAGACTTGGCCCACGAGAGCTCTCAACCATGTCGACACAGTCTAAGGCTTGCTGCACCGTCCCGCCCGTTGTCACCGAGGGCTACAAAGAAAAGGGCGAGTGGATCACCATCAATGGTATGAAGACGTATGCCACCGGTCCCAAGGACGCCAAATCAGCTCTCTTGGTAGTCTACGACATCTTCGGTTTCTTCCCACAGACACTGCAGGGTGCCGATATCCTTGCACACTCGGACAAGGACCACCAGTACCAGGTGTTTATGCCAGGTGTGTAGCACATGCCATCGCTTATAGTCACAAAAGAACTCTCAGCGGTTGTGATAAGCTTGGACGAGCGATAGCTGACAGTATTGGGGCCTAGACTTCTTCGACGGTAAGCCCGCCGACATCTCCTGGTACCCCCCGGACAACGAGGAAAAGGGCAAGAAGCTCGGCGAGTTCTTCAATTCCCAGGCTGCGCCGCCTAAGACTCTTGAGAGGATCCCCAAGGTCCTGAAGGAAATCGAAGGACAGCGCTCCAGCATCAAGCAATGGGGAGTGGTTGGCTACTGCTGGGGAGGCAAGATTGTCAACTTGAGCTCTCAGAAGGACACCTTGTTCAAGGCTGCCGCCTCATGCCACCCTGCCATGGTTGATGCCAACGACGCTCCTGGCATCACCATCCCCTTCATCATGCTACCTTCGAAGGACGAGCCGAAGGACGATGTTGAGAAGTGGCAGAAGGCCGTCAAGACTAAGAACACCGTCGAGTGGTTCCCGAACCAGGTCCACGGCTTCATGGCTGCACGTGGTGATCTCAAGGACGAGGCCGTCAAGGCCGACTATGAGAAGGCGTACCAGATGCTCTTGAACTTCTTCCACGAGCACATGTAAGTACGCTTTCCTTCGGCGGCAACGGCGGCAGTCTGATGTTATCCAATCTAGGCAATGATTGATGATTGACGAGTCTGACCCTCGGCAGGTCTGTCGGATCATCTTCGAAGATCTAGACTTGCTCAAGATGAATGCGATTGTGGTGCCGGCACGTACGTAATGATCAATGAACACAATGAACCTTGCTATACTCACCTCATGTCTCGATTCAAGTGTGATGCGCCGGTGGAAGTCGGCTGCTGCTCAAGGCTGAAACGAAAGCACCTCTCCGGAATTTGATCCAAGTGCGTCAAGATGGTGGACTGCGACTGCTAAACAACAAAACGAGTGGGTCTGATGAATACTTACCTTCCTCCTTAGGTGTCTCAAGCGAAGCACCACAATGGCTGATGCCTCGGCCATCACGTCTCAGGATCTTATCAGGATCCTGCCCAAGGCACGCCATAGTACCACGTGTGCGCACCACCCGCCCTCTTATCAACCTTTCCAGGCATACGGTTCCAACGCTTCTGCATGTCATCCGGGCCGCGTGGTTCTCAAACGGCAGCGGTTTTCGACCCTGATGATCACGAGAGTGGACGAGCACGCAACGGAGTCTCCAGATCTGCGGAGTACCCCAGAATGCAAACAATGCCTTATCCAGATAGCGGTGTCGCTACCTAGATAACGTGTCGTGTCTCAGCGGTGTGCCGACGAGATGCCATGATAGTGCAAGGTCACGTGGAGGCCAAGATAACCCCAAGTAGGCAGGCCATCCTCAGCGCTGCGCAGCTCGTTGGTCGGCGCCCAGGCCGTAGATCCTCCTCCTGAGCAATGGCGCTGTTTTGCGACATGCGCGCAGGTGGCGATTCGTTGATACGGACTTGTCGCTTATCGTCTTGCAGTCCGTTGTGGTAGATATCAGATAGGTAGGTCGTGATCTTGTTGTCTCGTAGCCGATGTATATAGGTCTGGTGCACGCCGCTGGGAGCGTTTCTCGCACCTTCAAATTGATCGTGTGCTCTTTTGCCCACAATGCTCCACACAAATCGACGACTTGGTCGCCTGGCCACGACTGCCGCTTTCCTACCCTCTTTTGCCGGCGAACAACGCCAATGCAACATGTCGGAAGCAGTCGTTGGCATCCAGCCTCACCACTTTACAACCGCCGTCCATCCATCCAGACTCCACGTCGTCTTGAGGCCTCCGCTTGTCCTTGCCTGCTCCGTCGACATGCTATGCTATTTTACCGGCTCTCATATCCGACGTGCCGGATGAATGCGCCGTTCGAGAGAGCCCTGGCACTACTGCCCGGCTCCTATCTATTGCGACCCCACCGTTATCTTGCGTAGCTGCAGCTGGCAGGCCGGGGCCATACAGGGAGCGCAGAGAGAGAGAGCACCGAGGACCACCCACGCTGCACGCCCAGCTACAGCTACTGTACAGCGTTTAGTATTTGCTTTTGCCCGTTCATCCACGCGAGATCAGCAAAGACGAAACGCCACTGGGCACGCGATCTTCACACTCGGCAGTGCGATAGATGCTCGCGAGCTCGCTACCTTTTACCTCCGCAACCTCAACGCCCCTAACACTTCTCCAAGACACGCTGACGTTTCCGGTGATATTCACGTTGATGCGCTCCGCTAATCTGACACGCTAGGCGCTACTGGCCAAGGGACCGACCCCCACACAGGGCCTTCTCACCCGACTCGAGATCGTTGCAATTGAGATCCTGCGGTTGCTGCTCGCGTGCGCGTTGGGGCGCGGTCGCGTGGGTGAGGCGGCCATTCGGAAAAGACCGTATCTCCCTGCCACAAGAGACATGGCCGCATCGAAGGCCTGGCCTGGCCTGTGATGCCTGGTGTGAAGCCTGCGGCGTCGGAACCTGGCCGACTGGCATGTGAAAGGATGGTCTCCTACCCGCCTAGTCTACGACACCGGAGTCAAAGCCTCGCGCGACCGGAGCGGCAAACGAGAAACTCTCGGCTGGCGCTTTGGAGCCCTCGGGCGCCCAAGCACTGGCAAGCCATCTCTTCATATCCGCGCGCCTGGGATCTCATCTCCGCCGGATCTCAAAAGTGACGTTACGGCCATGCTCGTTTACGTGCCGACCAAGACTGGAGGGCATCTGACTAGGCCTTTAGAAAGCGACTTGCAACCTCTCCCCATGGGCGATTAAGTAATAACAATCAGTTCTCCAGGTCGAGCGGTGTCTGCCCAGCCTTATCGGCGTCCCTCGCAACTGGACTGAACGGATCCGCCGTCGACTAGCAGGGAATCCGACCGGCGTCGCACCGGCTCCACAACAATTTTTCGACCTCGTCGGCGCTCGAGTTCCGGTGCTTCCACGAATCCAGCGCGCGGGAACAACCAAAGAATTCAAGTTGTTTGGCAACGCGCGGTTCGCGGCGCCGCCAATGCATGACTTACAGCTCTCGTGGCTGCTGCCATCTGGAGTGTGCGGCCGCATCTCATGGACCCTCGCGACGACGCTGCTTGCGCGATGAACCCCACTCGGGTCTGCGACGGGGCCTAAGCTTCAGGCATGACTCTAGAAACTCCAGGCTGTCAAGACGGTTTCAAAACGCCCGCGACCGCTTTGGGAGTGAATCGATCGGATGGCACCCTTGCAACTCGGATGATTGGCAACCTGCGCTGCGACCTGGGACTCTCCATGGAGCCATCAAGCGAACATGCGTGATGTCGCTTCTCGTCACCTCTCTTTCGTTGTTCCCAATCTATTGCTGTTTAGTCGACATGTCAGATGGCATTACAACAGCAGCGGTGGGAGATGTCTTATCAGTGCCATTTGCCCTAATGACCGTTCACATCAACGACGGCGCCAAACGAGTGCATAAGTTGTTACGCCCTCAACGGTCCAAACGTCATCGGGCCTTTACCAACACGCCTGTATGGAATTTCCGAGGTCATTTGCACGACGAGCTTTTGCACAGTAGACTTCGAGAAAAGAATCATGTATATGCTGGCCTGATCATCCGCATGTCTGAGTTCGAGCAACGAGACATGCAACAGGGAAGCTGCCTGCTCGTACTCTTTTACGCCTTTTGCCGGATTTCTTCTCTCCGGATTCGCTCTCCGCAGCCCAGAGAACCCTTTTGCCCTTGGTTCCGTCTCCCATGTTTGCGACTCCAGATTCCACTTTACCACGTCCCCATATATGTAGCAGTAGATTACATCTTTACATGCACGTATATTGCTCCCGATGGCAGTCGAATCCACACTTCAAACATGCATTCACCGCAACAGTACAATTTAGACGAGTACAGTAACTAGACTAGCAACGAACGCCTCAGCAGGCTGCGGCAGGCTATATCCCATCGGCGAACAATCCACCGAGGCGCATAAGTTCAGTGACTGCCGGAGTGGGAATCCGACGCGTAGGAGTCGATCACCAGGGAGAATTAATGATAATTCTCCCTCGAGGCGCCCAACTGAGTCCAGGGTTCTTGCTGCACGGAGGCGAGGATTTTCGCGTCATACCCCAGAAGAATAATTAATGCGCAGTCGTCGAAACGATCAAGAGTCAAAACACACTCCGAGCCCTGCATCAGGGACGGAAATCGCCGCGAGTAGTATGTGACAGTCGCCGAGCAGCACTGCAGCAACGGCGAAATAGCTTGCGGTTCTACATTGTTGCTCTCCTTTTGTCGATGATTCTCATGGCTCATGCAACAATACTTTTTGCGGACAGCAAGGCTACCCACATGCACGAATCGATCGATGGCCCTCTTGGCCTTCATCCTCTGCCGTGTGCCCTCGATCGTCGCGCTCGCGTGTAGGAAAACAAGCAACGGCGCGCACGCAGCAGAGCCAGCAAGCAGCGAATAAACTCGCATTGCTACAAGCTGACCCCGGCGCGCCCACGACTCGCTCTTCCAGAAGGGCAAGACAATCTTACATGTGATAGGCTTTCGATGGGCTCCCTTCTTTTGCTAGTTAGCCCATCCTGTATGCGCCCCACTCCCTTCACCAGCCGTGCGGCAGCCATCCCACGCGGAGCATGCCAGTCGCTGTTCGCTGGTCGTCTGTTTCTGGCTTTTCAGCTAGCTGGTGCAGCGGCGCCGCTCGAGCCCGTCCGTCGACCGACAGGGCCGCGCCACGGTTTGCGTCGTAGAGAGAGGCCGAGCTTTAGCCTTACCTTTGCAGCAGTAGCAATAATCGGACACAAGACCGAGTGGAATGTCGAGGGAAGAGGCGTTCGCTGGAGCCTCGGGTGAAACCATATTTACAGGGCAAGGCGGGCGCAGTTGAAAGGCTACGGCACGAGGAGTGACAGAAGGCAGACAGCGGGGTGGTGATGGACTGGCACGACTGGGAGAGTAGGGTGAATCCAAAGCAGGCCAAGGGCCGGTTGAGGAAGTTGAGGAACAAGGGTGGGTTCGTGGGTTTGTGGGCATTTCGCCTTTCGGTGACGGCAACGAGGCAGGGCGTGCTGGGAATACCGTCTAGACTAGCGACCTATCCTGGCATGCGTGGTAGTCAGTGCTGAGCGGTAGTAATGCAGTATGTGTATGGGTGTGCCTGTGTCCCACTACGCGGGAATCCACCGGGGCCTCATCCAGGACCACGATCCACAGCACCGCCATACAGCAACAATAATCCACTCTCCAGAACGGTAGTCAGCAATTCATTCACCCACCAAGTCAGTGTAGTCGTCAAGTGGTCCCTGGCCCTTGTTGCCCTTGTGCCCGGTCGCGCCCGTGACGACGAGCCCATTAGATTGACACCCTACACCCTACCTGCCTACCTGCCTAAGTTACATACATACCTACATACACCCAGACCACCAGTCTGAACGAGGTCATACCATACCATACCTGCCATAAACATCATACATACCCAAACTACGACCCGACACGACCCGACACGAACAATACCCCATACTATACCATACCATACCATATCTACCTACCGCCGCCAACTCTTTCATCACTCACCACCACCACAGCCAGTACAGCACCTCGCTGCCACTCCTGCGCCCTCCCTTCCTCTACACGTGCGCCGTCGCGCAAAGCTCCACCACAATAATAACCACCACCACCACAGCCGCCGCCACCAGCAGCAGCTGTGCTAACCCTAGACTCTCTGCATCCGCTGTCGGCCATGTCCCAAGCCCACGGCCGGGCGGCGCAGCGTGGGGGCTCTTTGCGAACGCCTGATGCGCTCGCCGACGACTTTGCGGACTCGAACAACGCCAATGCGCTCGGGCTCGGACTCGACCACACCTCTTTCGCCAGCCACACTTCGCCCTCGTCGCCGCGGAACGTGCGCATGCCCACCACCACACACGGCGACAACACCGCCTCGGGCTCCTCGTCTGCCATCCAGTCGCTGACCTCAGCCAGCACGCTGAGCACGCTCGAGGGCAAACTGGAGGGCTCACCATCCGAAGCGACCTCCCGCCAGGGACTGTTGCGCGACTCGTTCTTGGATCAATGGAAGGATGACACTGTGAGTGCCGACCACGAGACGCCCGAAGATATGCAGAAGAACGACCCGCTGGGAACGCAAATATGGAAGCTGTACCACCGCACCAAGGGCCAGCTCCCGAATGGCGAGCGTCTGGAGAACTTGACATGGCGCATGATGTCCATGAACCTGCGTAGGAAGGAACGCGAGAGGCAGCAGCAAGGGTATGATTCGTTTTTTGGTTCCGTGTCGTGTGTGAAGATATTGAAAGACTGATCGTCGTGCGATTAGATTGCCTCCGAGACCACAGCCAAAGCGCAACGCTCCCAGCGGAATTGCACAGCTGCGACAATCTTCCGATCAGACGATCAGGACGACCCAGCCAGACGACACTATGAACTTGGACGAATTTATTGTGCCGACTTCGATTGGAACACCGGCAGGTATCTCACCACCGCCCTCCTGCACGATGGCCGACCTCGAGACGACCACCGCCACCGCACCTGGCATACCGATCAACAGGCGCCAGCAGCAGATCCAGGACGAAGAGATGAACATTTCCCGTGCCTCGGCACCGACAGTGGGTCCTTTTGAGCAAGGTCGCCAAATGAATGAGTTTGGATATGTGCCTAGACACGTGCGAAAGACCAGTATTGACGAGCGAAGGGTATGTCTTGCTTGTACTCGATATATTTGCCTCGACTGACAATATAACTTATAGCCAAACAAACGCCGAGCTGAAGCATCGCCTCAAGTGCCACCCGTCAGCAACAACGCACTAATGGAACACAATGTCATCGCCGAGCATGCATTGCCGGATTACTCCCTCGATGGCTCAAGTTCGACACAAACGCTTCACCCGCATATGCCACAGGCACAAATACCGTTCCACATCGACACATTTAACCTCGAGAATGACTCTATCATCAACTCTGCCGGCCCGATGCAAAGCAACTTCAGCTTCTCGCCAGTCGGCTCGCCGATGATGAACAATGGTTTCAGCAACATGTACGGCATGCCGGCGTCGATGCCTCACTCGCAAGGCCCAAGCACTTTCCATTCACCAGTCGGCTCCAACTTCCATTCAACAGTATCGACGCCACAGCCCATGGCCGAGGAACAGCAAATGTACTTTGGCTCACAGCACCAGAACCACTTTGGGTCCCTGCCCAACTTCTCACAACATCACACTCAGAACCCAGCCCACGGATCGATGCCGCAGCAACAGTACGTCTTCAACCCGAACGGCGAAACAATGTTCAGCGCCCTCACCACCGCAAGCCAACCGAGTTCGTTTAGCCAGCCGGCTTTCCAAATGCCCGGTCACTTTGACGGCCCACATCACATGAACCACGATTTCGGTGGGCCAAGCAGCTTACCGTTCGGCCGTACCGAAAACATGTTCACTTTCGGAGCTGATTCTGACAACGATGACGACGATGTCATGTCGTTTGGCGACTCCAACATGTCGCAGCGCTTTTCTCCAATGGACGACAACATGTCGGCCGGTGACACTCCCAACAACTATCAGTGGGAACAGAACCTCTCCAACCAATTCAACCCCACCGCTGCTCGATACCCCGCCGGGCCTCCACGTAAAGGTGTGACAATCGGTCACGCAGAAATGATTCCATCACCGCAAGGCTGGGAACAGGGTGGACTTGGAAGAGGGCATGGATCTTCAGCCTCAGTGAGCGATGTGCGCAACCGCGGAGGTGAGCAGCGGACTCGGAAGATTCCTCGTACGACCTCTACGCCGAACACCGCTGGTATGGCGACTGGAATGTTCTCTATTCGACCGCAGTCTTCGCCCAACTCACCACCAGAGTCGAACTTCAGCTCCGCCGCTCCGTCCAGACCTGGCAGCCCGCGTCCGGGTGGCGACAGTGGTGTACCGACAACCTGCACAAACTGTTTCACTACTACCACGCCTCTTTGGCGCCGCAACCCGGAGGGACACCCGCTTTGCAACGCGTGTGGTCTCTTCCTCAAGCTCCATGGTGTTGTAAGACCTCTCAGCCTGAAGACCGATGTTATCAAGAAGCGCAACCGCGGTAGTGGAAACCCGGCGGTGACCACCTCTTCACGATCCAAGAAGATGGCCAGCCGCAAGAATTCGATTGCCCAATCCGCGAACACGCCTTCAAAGTCTTCCGCCAACGAGGCTGACTCCCCAAAATCCATTGCCGGTTCCGCCGGTACTGGTAGCGCCGTCACAACACCCACAAGCTCCACCGCCGAAAAGCCGACAACGAAGAACCCGATCGCCATCGCCCCTGGTCCTCCCAAGCCGACACCGATCGCGCCAGCATCCGTTCCTACGCGCGCCATCCCACCAAAGAAGACGAGAGGCCAAAGCAAGACGAGTAACTTCGTGACCCAGGACACGGAAATGGGCGACGCAGACGACATGAGTATTGCCAGCAGCGGCTTCAGCAGGAGCAGGAAGGACGGACAACAAGCAAGGCTGCAGCCCATGCGTAACCCGTTCGATTCGCAGCAGAACATCGTTCCTATGCAGGCTGCCATGGGCCCGCAGGGAGGCGGAGGCCCGCTCGGCAACGCCGGAGGACAGCAGCAAGAACCTCCCGGCGTGCCCCCGAGCATGATGACTGGCCCGCAGGAGTGGGAGTGGCTCACGATGAGCTTGTAGAGATGTGTTGAGAGAGAGAGAGAGATGAAGGAGGGAGAGATGTTTAGAGATCGGGAAATGGAGGAGGATGTTTCAACCAGCGGATGAACGCGTGCACGGCTACGATCCGTGTTGATGCGAATAGATGAACGCCTTTGTTTACCAATAGGCGTCCGATGATACCCGAGCTGCCCGAGAGCCCGACTTTAATCTCGTCAAGAGGAGAGATTGAGGAGCGAAAGACGAGGGAGAGAGAGAGAGAGAGAGAGAGAGAGAGAGAGAGAGAGAGGGCTTTGGGGCAGCTCACCACCTCCTCGCCTATACCCTGGAAGCCCAATTCCCAAAGAGGCTTTCCACTTTTTCCTTCCATGGTTCGGAGTAACGAAGCGAAGGATCTTGTTGTCGAGATATAGAGAGAGGGGAAGATGGATTTGCGATATTTCAACGATTGTTTAGTGTTTCATCTTGGCGTTCAAATGAGCTTTCTCATTTTCCTACGGACTTTTTCGAGCCCTTCTTTTTCCTCTCCGGTTTTTTTTTCACACTGTCGTTTCTTGGAATTCTGGGTTTGTCTCTGTCTCTTTCCCTTTCCCTTCTCGACGTCTTCTCAAGGGACTTTCTCTCTGGTCTTCGAGACAACGGCGCTCGATTCTTGGGGAACGACATTGACATGGATACTTGCGGGAGGGGTTCTTCTTCCGCAGTGGTTGAGAGGATGATCGCACCAAGTTTGTCGCGCGGGTTTTGCTCTTTCTTTCGAGCCTTTTCGGGTCCTGTGGTCCTTGGTCCTTTTCCTTTTTTTTTTCCTCTTTCACCCCCCAGCGGCCTTGTTGCTTTCAAGTCTTCCCTCACGAGCCCACGAACTGTTACTTTTTTTTACCTTTTTTTTGCTTTAACCTTTGTATAGAGATAGGCTGGAGAGACTGATGATGTGTGTCGGAGGAGGATGCTATGGAGAGATAGAATCAATATGAGAGCGAGAAATCGAACTACCCTTCTGCTTTGAGAGTCCTTACCGTACCACTGTGAGTACATGTAGTATTCGGAAGGCTCTATGTACTGTTGGTTTTTTTGTTCTGGTCTCCCTGTGTCTCAGCATCAGACGTGGTTATATCACTCCTTCTTCCCAAAAACGAGCAGGCGCACAAAGGAATTGAGAGTGCAGAATCGAGGGCACCTGGTTCGTTTCTGAAGTGTTGATTAAAGTGAGGTAAACATGTTATGTACTCGAACTGTCTTCGTACTTCGCATCATCATTAAGCCTTCATCCAATTGTTTCTTACGGCCAGCTTCAAATACAGCCGCTATAGTCATCGCTGCTTGCTGTTATTGCCGAGGCAGCCTCTTCTCTTGACGAGCAGCAGCATCCAATTCTTCGTTCTCCGCCGCCGCCGCTCTCTGCAGTTCACTGGCAGTCGGTATCTGCGGCCTCTCCTCCGCGCTCGCCTTTTCATTCGCTGGTGTGGAAGCCGGAGCAGCAGCAGCAGCAGGAGTCTCGACGGCCTTGGCCCTCCAACCCTGCTTCCTCTTCTCCGCCGCCCATGAACCCCACGAGCTCAAGTAAGCCGAAGCCCTCTGGCTCGCAGCCTGCACATTAGCCTGAGCCTGCTGCGTTTGTGATTGTTGCTGCTGCTGTTGCTGTTGCTGTTGGACAGAACCACCTTCACTCTCCGCCGCGGCTCTAGCCTCCTCGCCACGCTTGCGCTGAGCTTCTCGCATGACTTCAATATCAGACCAGACCTTGTTGAAAGCCGAGGTGACCTGCGATCGGCCGGCGGCGATGCGCTCGTTCACAACCTCTCGCGTCTGGTTGAAGCGCTCGTCCAAGTGTAATTCCGCGACCTGGGCAGCAAGGCGGCGCTGGACGTCTTCGATCGTCAGACCGCCGGCGCAGGGGTGTCTGGGCTCGACGATGTCGAAGAGGTGCAAGTCCGTCAGGCGCTGCCAGAGCTTGTAGTTTTCCGTTTGCTGCCAGGCGTCTCTGAAAGGAGTGTAGAACTCTATCGAAGGATCGCCTTCGACGTCTGCAAGCAGGGCTTTAGGGTCCGGGGTGGTTTGCTTGCCGAGGTATTGGTGGTATTTTTCGGCGGAGAGGAATGCGAAGAGGTATTCTTCGAACTGCAGGCGGATGAACTCTTCGCTGCCCGCGTAGCCGTGGGTCTTTGGTCGCGAAGGGTCGGATTCGTCCCATGTGTCGTTGACCGCCTGCGTGAGGAAGTCCATCCAGCGTCTGTCTGCGGTGGAGAGGGTTGTTGCTTGCCGCAGACTCGGGGAGAGGACTTCGATCAGGTCGTCGTCGAGGTTGATCATGATGTCGCAGTAGCGTTCCTTTTGACTGAGCAGAAGGCTATTGGTACTACCCAGGATATAGCTCTTCGTGCCCTCATCGGTCAAAGTGTCCAGTTGCTGGAGGGGCGTGTAAGGGCCGAATAAACTACCCTTGCCAAAGATTTGCAAGGGCAGACCCATGTATGCGAGAAGTGAAGTGCGATCGCTCGTCTTGACGCTGTCCTGTGGCCGTACTGTCCGTCCATATCGGTCGAGATGTGGTGCGGCACAGTCTTGTAAATTTCGCACAAGACCAGGTATGAGTGACAGGAGCGAGAATTGTACTTGGCATACCTTCTCGCAATGTGAGCCGAAAAAGAGCATCTATTGTCCTACGGTCAGTCTTGGATGCTCTCGGTCCTACGATACATTTTGAACTCACCTTTGGCTGCAACAATAAACACTTGAACAGCACCAGCGTCTGCCACTTGTACGTGTGCACCAGCTCTCTCAGCGAGAGGCCAAAGTACTGATCCTTCTCCTCCTCATTCTGCTCAGCCTCGTGCGCCAAATTCTCCTGGAATCTCTAAACCAGAAAGTCTCAAGTCAGCATGGAAAGCTCTTGGAAATCAGATCCACCAATACTTCGCCCTCCATCCCTCAAGTATTCTCCCATTCCCGCAAGAAAATGAGGGTAAGAAAGAAAATCCAACTAACCCACCTCCAAAATCTCCACATCTCTAAAATCCCTCTGTGCAAACCAAGCCCTAGTAACAACCGAAAGCTTCTCCCTCAACCGCCCAAATTCCTCCGGCCGATCCGTCAGAGCAACAACAGCCTTCTGCACCGCACTCCGAGTGACGTCCTCGCTCTTGAAAAGCAGCTTAGAAGCATCCAACTGCTGCGTGCAACTGATGCCGAAAACCGAGCTCTCCTCTCCCTGTGATGTTGCTGCCTCCTCCTCCTCATCCGCGCTCTCACTGCCATCACTGCTGCCGTTCCTCCTCTTCTGCACCAGCGTGAAATAGCTAAACTCCTCCGTGAGCGAGTGCGCGCCGTCCGGCAGCGCCATGTACGGGATCAAGCCCCAGTCATTGTCTTCGGCGGGGTCGCGACCTGGTTTGGCGCCGATCCAGAGTTCGATTTCGGGCCCGCGGGCGTGGTGGAAGTCGACGACGCAGACGAGAGGGGTGAACGGAGCGCGATGCGTGGGTGGGGGAGGGTTGGTGGGCATGGTCTTGTTTTTGTGAACAGAGCAGGACAGGACGGAACGGGACAAGACAAGACGCTGTCGAGGGGTGGCTCCCTAGGTCGTCGGTTGTCGGTCTATGTTCGATCAAGCCGGGCTTTGTCTTTGTCGCTGGATCCGTTGTCGCTGTTGTAGGGGAAAAGTGCTTGGGTATGCGGGCGGTCAGATCAGCTTTTGGTGGGAGACTTCATGCTGAGGTGGACCTCTTTGCTGGCCGTCGGTCCGTCAGGAGTATGCTTTTATGTATGTTGTGTTGTGTGGTGTGCTGGGCAGAGCAGAGCAGTTGAGGCTAGGCTGACTAGTCTAACATATGACGGGAAGCTGAGTTTCGAGGCGACCAAGTAGCTGGGTAGTGGATCGGCGTGGACAGCGCATAGGTATGGTAGCTTTAAGCTGTCTGGCAGTACGACTTCACATGATACTTAGGTAGACTACGTGCATACAGTATAAGATACCTCGAGTACGGGCGGTGAAGTCATCTGAGCGGCCTTAGCGTACAAGGGTCTACCCGAGTTAGGTACCTATTCTTCTCTGATGTTTATTATCTATATCTCTAGGTGCAACCAAATGCTGAGACCATCATGATGTAGAAGAGAAAATCGATGTATGGTATAAGGCTAATAAGTCGTATTTCATTTTCCATCTAATAAACACCCCTCCGGTTGGAGGGGCTCAGTCGCCGCGGCGGACCGAGATGCACACATGCGCACACACGTATGCCTTCTTTTCTTTTACCACCCCCCATCTTCTTTCTTCCTCCCTTCTTTTCCCATCCCATGCCGCAGTTTCATAGCTGCTTGTCGTTGCAAAAGGAAAAGAAAGAAGAATGGAAAAATACCCCATAGATATCCTAGGCCCTTAGCATTTGTGTACCTGTCTTTCCTCATGCCCTTCCCTAGCAATAATCATAAGTTGTGTGTTCCAGACACCCGTGGTGAGACGCCGTAGCCGCCATGTGTGCCATACAATTCCGGGGATCGAATTGGTCATCATTGGTTCACGGCTCGTGGGACCTCGCCGTGAGCTTCGGCGGAAGGGTCACCGTTTGTGTCGACGTTGTGGTAGTCGAGAATTTCAGAGTACCTATTTTTCTTGTCAGCGCTTGATTCCTGCAAGATCTCCGGTTGCAGGATACTCACATCATGATCTTCCAGGTGTCAACGGGCAAATCGGCGTCGTTGAAGGACCAGTCGAACTTCTCCTCGGCAACGGGCTCATCGGTCGGGTCGTGGTAGGGCGCGAGGTAGGGGTCGGCGAGCGCGGCACCGGCCTTTATGCGGGTACGCGGGTCGAAGACCAGCATCTTCTCAAGAAGCTCAATAGCCTGCGGGTCTGCGTTCTTGAACTTGTTCTTGAGCGGCTGGCGCTCGCGCTTGGGCAGAGACTGGACGAATCGAAGGGTGTTCTCGCTGCAGATGGTGCTGATAACATCGTCTGGCGGGGTTCCGAGCAATTCGGTGATGATGGAGAACTGGTTGACGTGATCCTTTCCGGGGAAAAGGGGTTTGCCCTCGAGCATCTCGGCGAAGATGCACCCTGCGCTCCAGATGTCTACTTCGACGTCGTACTTTTGCCACGTGAGCATGATCTCCGGTGCTCTGTAATATCTCGTCGAGACATAGCCGGTCATTTGAGGGTCCTGGATACGGGCAAGGCCAAAGTCGCAAATCTTCAAATCGCAGTTCTCGTTGACGAGAATGTTGGAGGGTTTGAGGTCACGGTGGACAACGCCAGCGGAGTGGACGTATTTCAGACCACGCTGTACATGTTAGTGATGTCGGGTAGAAGTTGAATGTATATCTTACCAAGATCTGGTAGAGGAAGTATTGGATGAACTGCTTCTCAAGAGGGCGCGAGGTGAGGAGGCGGTGCAAGTCGGTGCCCAAGAGCTCGGTGACTGGGATATTGTCAGATTCTGCTAAATTCCATGGAATTGAGAATTCCACTTACCAACATACATGTCCTCGAGAGGGGAAATGAAGATATCGCTGAGACTGATGACCTGTTGTTTGTTTTAGTGGGGGTTCCATGGCGAACAAGGAAAGGGCGGGAAATCGTACGTTCTCATGGCGCAAGTGCTTGAGCAACTTCAGCTCACGGTATGTGCGCTTGGACAAGACAGGCGTGCTGAATGGCTTCATAATCTTCTTGATTGCAACAGGCGAGGCAGTGAGCTGATCCTTGGCCGAGCTGTTCCGGGTGTGAGCGCGTGTTCATTTGTCTTTTTTCCCCTGGAAATCACTCACCATACAAGCCCGAAGGCGCCCATGCCCACAGGCTGCAGATCCGAGTACCTGTTGTGGCCGTTAGCCCATGTCGTTCTCTTTCATGCTGTCCTCGCTGTCCACGCCGTTCTCCCTGGCATGCGCGAAACGCTTGGTTTGTCCGTACCTGCTCGTGATCTCAAAGGTGGTGCCGAAAATCTGGGCTCGCACGAATTCCGCCATGATGAAAGAGTTTTGTGATTGTTTGGCGGTGGTCGGTGGGGAGGGAGGAGTGCGTGGAGGTGGTGAAGTTGGCGGCGGCTCTAGAGACTAGGACGATTGGTGTGGGGCTGGGTTGTCACGGTGGCGTAACTGGAAGCTAGACTCGATAAGCATGGGCGATGTAATGTTGACGGCGGCTGGCAGGAGGGATGTGTTGTTGCTAGAGTAGGTATGTACATACCGACTTTGTTTGTGTCTGTCGCAAAGAAGATCTGCGAGTGCCGGTGACTGCTGCTGTTCGGGGTGGCAATGGGCGCGGGGTTGAAGTGTGGCGAGAGGGAGAGAGAGCCCGAAGTGGGCAGGCGCGTGAGAGGGAGCGAGGTATGTGTAGGTACTTCACTGTAGGTATGGACAGCGAGAGGATGGGATTTTGCTAATGACGAGGGAAGGGCGAGAGAAGAAGGGCAAAAGGCGAGATGCTATTCTACGCACACAGGCGCAGACGGTGTGGTCGACCGCCATATCCACTAACTACATGTATCCACTGCTACTACACTACAGTACTTCGATCTCCGATCCAGCCTCGCCAGCACCCAAAACTTGATCAGCCACAGAGGCAGCGCTACGACCGCTCCGTGGTGGGTGTAATTCAGCCATACACGTGTTGAGAGGTCGCGTCTATGTATCGCCAGCGCGCATCATGACGTTTCTAACATGCCTACTACTGTACTGTTACTGGTTTTTGCAGTGCTGCCCTACCGGATACCGATAACCGTGACTCTTTCCACCCTCATCGTTCTTCTTGAGCACCTCACCTGTTGCTAGCATACATAGATACAAGTACATGTACCTACCTACATCATGTCACCTCGTACGCGGTGGGCTTAGACGGACTCGGTGCTGTCTCCGAATGTCGATTATTGCCCATGACGTTACTTTTCCGCCCATTTTCACCTTGCTGGTCTTGTCCAGATCTCCCGTGGCCCGGTGCCGTCCGGTCGTTCATCCGTCTCTTGGTGAAACGAAAGACGCACTTCTGATGTGCATGTGCTGGAAATAAGAGACACTATCTACCTCTTGCCACGTGGATTTCATAGTATCGTGTTTTCATACTCCGTGTGGGCCAAGGTTTGTCGATTAACGGGTATCTCACTTGCACCATCATTTTTACGATGTACTGAAGCTGTTGATTTACGAAGGCCATATGTATCCAATGGGATGCCAAAATCTATCCTCCAAGCATGCACCATATATGTCGCTGGTGATAGAATAATGTTACCGACACGCAAAGGTCGCTAACACTACGAACTTATGTACTCTGTCTGCTCCGCGGGCTCGCAAAACTGCTTCATCCTCAAACGTCGGCCGCGTGCCCTTCTCATACACGGACTGTTAGACAATCTGCAATTTGCCACCACTCACTTCTCAGCCATAACCATTGTCGACGAGGAGAAACGGCCAATTCGAAGTACAGTCCGTTCTTAACATAGCGGTAGGTACATACATGTACTCACTAACTCATTGTCGTCACGATCGTACCTGGATTGCGAGTCCTCCGATCATCGGAACTTGACAGAGCTGGCTGTGCGTTGCCTGTAATCAGCCCTTTTCCAGCGATATACTTTCCTATAGTACTTGCACAATATGTAATCACACCTCTCGGCACCACCAGGATGGGCCCCCCATCGCACACAAGCATCGGACAATTTCCTGCAGTCTGCAGCCGTTCCTGCAAGTACCGCAAACCCTTCGTCACGGCCTCACAACCACTTTTTCGTCATATCTGTGGAGAAAGGCGAGGGAGATGGAGGTCTCCACTACTACTGCCTCCTGCTGCTGCTGCACCTCACGATTCGACTTAGCAAGCTTGGGCCGGCCAGAATCGGGTTTCAAGATCAGACAAGAGGCTATCCACGGTATGACCAACTCTTTCGGAGGTGCACACCCTGCGGGAAGGGAAGCGCGTAGCTGGTAGCACACGAATGCGACCGTCCATATTCTCCGACTGGAGCGGTGAATATCATGACTGGTGTAGCTGATTTTAGTAGTGAGAGCAGGCCTTGTTGTGCTGTGCTGCGAGCCACGCACATATCGCATCCTAGGTACGCTCGTGGGCGGCAAAGGCGAGGAGGCATCAGGCACATCAGACGTGTGCCCGGCCACGAAGTCGTCCAGCCATCAGTCACACACAGGACATGTCTCTCCCTTTGCTGTGAGCTATAGCCATAGACTTATGTAGACTCACTACTCTAGACATGGCCACAGATATGAACGCTAGCCTTGTTCTATTCTTGACACCGTTGTCTGAGAGCAGAGTGAATACCTATTATCACTGTGTATATACACGTACTATGAAGTGTAGCTGAGGGTCACTAGCCCGCTGCCCCCAGCCGAACTGCACGCTGCACTGGAGCTGGTGCTCTCCTCCATTCTCTATCAACATATCACCCTGGTTCCGCCTCGCGCTCTGTGAGACCTCCCACTGAAATCACCTTGCTCCTCCGCCGCCATCACCACCGACATCCTCCGTCCGCAGTCGACATCCCCTGCTCCTTCCCTGTCGCCCATCGCACCGCGACGTCGCTTGGCGCGCACCCGGTGCCATCCATCGCAAGCTACCCTTACGTCAACAAAGCGAGCTCTCCAGCCCTCGCCTTCGACAGCAACACCCAGGCACAAAGGTCGTGCGGCGAGCCGCAGTACCTTGCCTCTGATACCATACCCTCGCCAACACCACCGCTACTCTCTCCGCGCCCATTGTCGCCGAACATCGCATCCCCACCATTGTTCTCGCTCGCGCCTGGACACCACGCGCTTCTGTGGGCTGGCACCCACTACCGCCCGCGCGGGTACTGGCACCCATCCCTCCTAAGGTCGCCGCAAGAGGCCGCCGCATTCAGACAGGATGGGTGCGTGCATGTCGAGCGGAGGGAACGATGAGGGCGATCAGAAGAAGCGCAGCCAGATGATTGATCGGGGACTGGAGGAGGACTCGAAGAAGCTGCGCCGCGAGTGCAAGATATTACTGCTAGGTAAGGACGCAGTGTGAGGAACTAAGGATCGACGTGCACCGATGCTAACATCGCGCTCGCAGGCTCGGGCGAAAGCGGCAAAAGCACCATCGTCAAGCAGATGAAGATTATACACCAGAATGGCTACACAAACGACGAGCTCGCGCTCTACCGCCATACGATATTCAAAAACGTAGTTGACTGCGCAAAGGCTTTGATCGGCGCCATGCGACAGTTCGACATCGAGGTCGAGGATCCCGCGAACAGGCAACATTGCGACTTCTTGATGGAGCACACTGTCGACCCAGATCCAAATTCAAACCTCGACCCTCGGGCAGGTGAGGCTGTGGCCAGCTTATGGAAAGATCCGTGCGTGCCCAAGGTGATGAACCACCAGAATGAGTTCTACATGATGGACTCGGCGCCATAGTAAGTCTTGACTTTTACATGTAGTCTTTCCTGGATACTTCACTGACAGTGCTGCAGTTTCTTTGATGAAGTCGGCAGGATTGCTTCGCCAGACTACACTCCCACAGAGGCGGATGTTCTGCGAGCGAGAACCAAAACAACCGGTATCTACGAGACACGCTTCCAGATGGGCCAACTAAGCATACAGTATGTCTCATTATCATTTTTTGTGCCCATGCACTTGCTGACCTGTCTTACAGTATGTTTGACGTTGGCGGCCAGAGAAGTGAACGGAAGAAGTGGATCCACTGCTTCGAGAATGTGACATCAATCATCTTCTGTGTGGCGCTCAGCGAATATGATCAAGTGTTGCTCGAGGAAAGCAGTCAGGTACGTCGAGTAGTTTCTGCCAGCTGTTGCGCAAAATCTAACATGTCGCAGAACCGCATGATGGAATCTCTTGTTCTTTTCGACTCAGTCGTAAACTCGAGATGGTTTATGCGAACATCCATCGTCCTCTTCCTTAACAAAGTCGACCTCTTCCGACAGAAACTGAAGAAGTCGCCTTTGGTGGAATACTTCCCGGATTACTCAGGCGGAGAGGACGTAAACCGTGCAGCGAAATACCTCCTCTGGCGCTTCAACCAGGTGAACCGCGCACATCTCAACCTCTATCCACAGTGAGTTATTTGAGTGTTAGCCCAAGAATTTGCGGAACCGAACTAACTCCCCATTCAGTCTCACACAAGCAACCGACACTTCAAATATCCGCCTGGTATTCGCCGCTGTAAAAGAGACCATTCTCCAAAATGCGCTCAAAGACTCTGGCATCTTATGATGACCATTGAAATTCTGGGCCCACGAGACTACGGCTGCTCTTTGTACGCTGCTTCAGAACACGACTGCCATCCACCCATTCAACCCTCTCACTCGCCAATCTACGCCACGAGCGGACTCTAACCGCCAAAAATAATTTCACACCAAGCGCGACCCATACCCAAACCCACCATCTTTCATCAACCACCCCAACATCTTATTCTCTTCGACACGATCTACATCTCCTCGACAATCGTCTTACTCAAGCAGGTGGAAACCCTTTTTTTACTTTATTTTATTAGCGGGAGTTCAACAGCGGCGCAAACCAACACTATTTGTTTAGGACGGGAAGGGAAAGGATGGAAAGGGACAGGACAGGCCGGGAAGGGAAGGGGAGGAGGGGGGGAAGGGAAGAAGACATGTATGGACAGGCTTTTGGGGAGTGCGAAAGTCCTGGATTCCTCGTCTTTCGCTGCCCCCGATTATTTGTGGGTTTTTTGTTCCTTTCTCTCTCAACAATCTTAAAAAACTTTCGCCTTTTTTTCCGATCTGTGCTATCATAACAGCGCTGTCTTTTGGCGAGGCGAGCGAGCTCTTTTTCTGCGCTTTGTCCTTCGTTCTGCTTCTTACGCCTCTTACTACCATTCTTCTCCTTCAACTTGATGTTCCTTCTTACTTACTCTTCTTCTCGGGCTGCCATCTGTTTTGTCTCTTTCTCTGTCTGTCGCGACTACTACTATTCAACCTAGTTGAGAGAAAACAAGGGATGGGAGACTCGACTATCCGGCCACTGCAGTTTGGATTTGGGTTGGAGGATGGAGCGGAACAAAGTCTGGTTGATATGCGTGTACCTACCTACCTACTCGTGTGCGTGTGAGAGAGGTGTTTTGTATGTGGTTGGTCTGTGGCTGTGATTGTTGCTTCTCTTTAAACTGAACCTCACCTGACCGTGTCTTGCTTCTCAATTTTGACTCGATCGACTCGTCGAATGTCACTGCTCTGTGGACGTACACGGTATCACAGCAGTGTCAAGCTCCGTATGTATACTGTTGCGTGCGTGCATGCATGCACTTCACTTCACTTAAGCCGAAAGCGGCACAATTTATGCAGTTAGCGAGACTGGGGTGACGAACGGGGCAGGCAGGCGCGTCATTCCGACGTTTATGAGAGAGATTCGTCGATTCTAGGCCGGCGCGATCATGAATGCCGCGATAAGGCCAGTGGCAGGTCGCCAGCAAATGTACATACCTACTCCTGCTCCAATCTTACTGTATACAATACATGTACATTACATGTAGGTATCTTCATACTCGCTTCTGCTACATTCGCTTCTAGCACCCGCCGCGACTCATCGAACCGGTCCGGACTGTCGACATCGTACCTGTACCCTACTTGAACCGACCGCAAAAAATCACAGCTCTAGCACACGACACATAGCACAATAAGCCAGGATGCCACAAGATGGCTCCGCTACCGAGGATGAGATCCGACCTCTCGCGCCGCGCACCATGTCTTCCAAGCCTCGAGTCCACCCGCTCGCGAAGCCCACGTTGATGCAGCGCCAATCGAGCACTTTCAAATACAACACCTTCCCCGCCGCCCCTCCGCGCAATCTGGGCAACAAAGCGTCGAAAGATGACATGAAGAGGTCCGTCTCGGCCGTTCCGCCGCCTTCGCCTCCTCCTGAGCAGTCTGGCGACGACGGTGAAAACCACGAGCACCATGAGACTCCTTTACCCAAAGGCCAGCTTGCGATTTTGGCGGTGATAGCGTTGGCAGAGCAGACGGCACTCAACAGTATAAGCCCGTATCTGCCAGAGATGGCGAGCACATTTCCTGAAGTACAAGATGGGCAGGTCGGACTGTACGTGGGCTTGATCGCGAGTTCCTTTGCGCTGGCGCAGTTTGCGACAAATTTCGGCTGGGGATTGCTGTCGGATCGGATAGGGAGGAAACCAATTGTGCTGTTGGGTACATTCTTGACGGCGGTGTGCTTTGTGCTGTTTGGGCTGTCGAGGACTTTGTGGCAGGCGGTCGTCGTGCAGGTGTTGATGGGTTCTGTCAACGGCAATCAGGGCGTGATCAGCACTTGCTTGGGGGAGATCACCGATCGCTCGAACCAGAGCAGAGCTTTCACCTATCTGCCGGTCATCTATGGTCTTGGAGGTATCACTGGACCGCTCGCGGGAGGATTGCTGGTGTTCAAGAAAATCCCCTTCACCAACAGAGATAATCCTTATCCCTACCTGCCGCCCAACCTATTCGCCGCAGCTGTCCTCATGATCGATCTTGTGTTGACCATGTTCTTCCTTGAAGAATCTCTGGACGAGGCGAAAGACATGCCGCCTCTGGGCAAGCGAGTCGGCACTCTTTTCACCTGGATCTGGCAATTCACAAGTTCGCGTCGCCCGACATACCTCCGCCGCAGCAACTTCAAGTCCAATGAGCAGCATCAATACGGCGCCATCTCCCAAACCGGAGACGGAGTGACCGAGGACGACAATTCAGACGACTCCGTAGGCTCAGCGCCAACCCTCTTCTCCTCGCCAAAGAACGACCACAGCCGCCTTAAAATGAGCGAGGTCCTTAACCGCGACACAGTCCTCCTACTCATCACTTTCCTCATCTTCCAGCTCGTCAACATCTCCTTCAACAGCCTCTACCCCATCTTCGCCCAAGCCCAGCCGCCCACAGGCCGCGACCTGAGCCCAGAGGAAATCGGCTTCTCCCTCGCCTTCGCCGGCGTCATCACCATCCTCTTCCAAATCGGCATCTTCGGCCGCCTGCGCGAAAAGGCAGGCAACAAAGCCACCTACCGCACCGGCCTGGCCGGCTTCGTCGTCGCTTTCCTGCTCATCCCCTTCGTGGGCTACAAAAATGGCTCCGACCGCCACAACACCTCCCCGACAACCACCACCGGCAAAGTCTGGCTCTGGATCGAGCTGGGTGCAGTCTTGATCATCAAAACCGTCGCGGCCGTCGGCGGCCTGACTTCCGCTCTGCTGCTCATCACCAACTCTGCTCCCTCACACGCCGTCCTGGGCACTCTCAATGGGCTCGCGCAGACTCTGTCGGCGGGCGGTCGCGCGGTGGGACCTTTCCTTAGCGGGGCGCTTTTCACCGCTGCGACCAAGGTTGAGGGCAAGGGCGAGTTGGTTGCTTTCGGTACATTTGCGGGAGTCGCGTTTGTGGGCTTTGGGCTTAGTTTTGGGATTCGCGGGCAGGGGTTGGAGGCGGAGGGGTTTGATGAGGTGGGTTCTACTCCCAGGGGTGAGGGAGAGGACGGGGATGGAGGAGAGAGTGCGGGTGCTGCTTCTGGGGAGAGGAGGGGGAATTGAGAATTGGAGTTTTGATTCTCTCTTCCCTTTCATAGCATTGTCTTGATCTGGAAACTATAGTGTTCCTGTTTGTTTTTTTTCTAGTTCCGTCTGCATGGTCCCTGGCGTTCTCTGGGCTGCTTGCGTTTTTTTCCTTCTTAGCGATGGCGTTGATGTTTTCGAAGCAAAGTTTGTCTGTTGGGGTTTTTATCAGGACTGTCGTTGGTTATCGGCTCTAGACACGGAGAGAGTGGAATGGTGGATGGTCCTCTTTCGGTACATAGATATTGTACGAATGTATAGGTATGGTCAAAACACATCTTGTGAGATATTTCATCTGCTCAACAGAGTGAATCATTGCTATTTGCGCGCACGTTGGAACAGGGTAGTATGGATTCGTTCAATCGTTACACTCCTTTGCGGGTTTTCTTAGGGTATCTTCATGGCAAGGCGAGACAAGAATCCAAGTACGCCGAGACAGAAAACGGAAGGCAAACAAGCGGCCATTAGCTCACATCACTCACCCGCTTATGCCGCTGGTTGCCTCCTCAGCGCCCTCCTCCACCAGCGCCGCCTATCCCCGTCTGCGTCTGCTCTCTGCTGGGCGGCAGGAGGCACGGGAGGATACCGTTCCTCCAATACCTTGCGGAGCATCTCCGCCGCTGGGCGTGTGTACTGCGAGCTATGGCTGACCTCATGCCATAGGCAGATGCTCCGGCTCGGTTTGGATTTGCTGGCGGGTTCGAGAGGCGCAGTGCGCGAGGTTTGACGGACTTTTGTTCTCGGGGTGTTGTGGTTGTAGTGGGGGTTCAGAAGAGGCGTTTGGTCGCCGTACTCGTCGTTGTCGAGTTGGCCGTCGTAGGTGGTGGTGGTGTGCGGGCGCGATAGTGCTGCTGTGAAGCTTTCCTCAAATGTGTTGCGGTCTTCTTGCTGGCGCTGCGCGGATTGCTTGATTGCGAGCTGGTGAGCTGAGGCTGGAGGTGTCGTGACGAGACGGCCTTTGCCTTTGGGGGGACTGTTCATGGCGGTGAAAGAGTGTGGCGACAGTCGACGCTTGGGTAGGGTCGCGGTTGTGGGTAGGTGGAATTCGGCAGGCTCAATCAAACGCTGCGTTTCCTCGTTGAAGTTAGGAGCGGACATGTTGATTTTGCTCGGGGTTGCGCGGTGTGGCGGGCGATGTAGAGTGCGATGTTGATGTTGGCGTTAAGTCATATCCGCGAATTCGCATATGTATGGTGGAGTGGTATCTTCGTTTGCAGTGAGTGTCTCAAAGCAGAGGTTGTAGGTGGGTTGCGACATGCGTCCTTCCGCTCTGGGTTGGCAGTGACGGCTAACGTGCATGCACATGCCATTCCACTCTTCACTTCACTCTTCAGGTCCATGGCAAGCAAATAGCGGAGCCGCTGCATGTCATGTCATAACATCTTTCATCTCACTCTCTGCACGCCGACAATGACTTCTCCTAGCGTCTCTATCATCCTCTCCCTCTCCACTTCAGCCTTCGCCCTCTCGCCCTCGACTTGCTTCAGCTCTTCCATCAGAGCCGCCATTCTAGCCTTCTGCTTCTCCTCACTATGCCCGATTCCAGGCATGCTATTGATCAGAATCTCCGCCTTTTGCTCCTGCAAGATGAGACTACGCGCCATCTCACGCATCGTTGACTCGAAGACGTCTGGCTCGTCGGGGATGTGTGTGGGAACGCCGTCTCCCTTCTTTTCTTCTTCGTCCTCTTTCTTGTCCTCCTTCTTGTCGGCGTTTGCTTTCGCCGTGCCGTTGGCTTCTGTGTTTGTGGGGTTCATGGTGGAGTTGCTTGTGTTGTTGCTGCCGTTTGCGCGGTTGGAGGGCTTCGAGGTAAAGTTGATCAGGTCGGCCGACTTGTATTGGCCTTCGAATTCGCCGTAGGGATGCTTTTGCTGGATGTAGTTGAGACTCGCGTACATTTGCGTCAAGAGCTGTTGAGTTTCTGTTAGCGTTTGCGATTGGGTCATTGCGGTGCGATACGAACGTACATCATCGAGCGTGTCTTGCAGCTGGGTGAGACGATCCATGGCGGGCGAGAAGCTGGGACTTCGATTGTCAAGGATGAGGTGACAATAGTTATATCGTTCCTGTCGTGTCGTGGTTGACCCAGGTAACTTATAATTTATCTCGCGACTGTTCAGGTGTTCGGTGTTGACATGTGATTGTCCGACACGAAGTGTTGCGCCGGCTCAGCGCGTCCCCATACTCGGCAGTCGCAAACAACTCTAACCCTAACCCTAACCCGGTAGTATGCACTGCGGCACAGTCTCGTCAGGCAATGGTGGAGTCCCCCTGGCGTAATGCTCAATCTGCTCTGAAGCGAGTTGTTGTGGAAGGGAAAGAGGGCTCGCTGTCCGGCGCCTTCCCGTGGATTTTTCACACGTCTCGGGCGGATTGTTCGCTGAATGTCTGGCTTCGCATCGGCGGGTTTGGACGTGTCCATGCCAGATTGTTCGGGATTACCTGGTTCTTCGTTCGCCTTCATGCCGCCGTGGCCATAGTTCTCCTCCAAAGCTTTGCGCATTTTCTTGAGCCTTTCCTTTTGTTCGCGAACTCTGCTGGCGAGGTATCGTGTGCGCCAGTGATTTGGCCATCTTCGTCACGTGAGAGCTCTGGCCCTCCCTTCGACGGTGGGCTCATCTTGGGGTCCTCCTTTAGCTGTGCGAGAGTGAGATGAGAAGGTGGGAGGGGCCACGTTGTCTCCCTGTGCATTTCTTGTTCCTCGGGTGGTGGCGGGGCACCGTCATCACGTAGACACGAGATTTGGTGCCCGGAGGGCCCAGGGGGAAGAAGACCTGCTGCCTCGCTGCGTTTTTTCTATGGACGCTTCTTGTGTCTCAGACGGGTTCGATGGCAGAACATCTGGCTTCGTATCAACGGGCTTCGAGGCGTTCACACCAGGCTGTGCAGGGCGTCCTGATAGAGTTACCACGAGCCCATGTGGCTCAGGCTTTCGACACAGGGTATGGTCATCCTCACCGCGTGAGAGCTCTGGCTTTTTCTCTCAGCGGTGGAGTAGCCTTGTGGTATTCCTCGAGCTTCTTCGAAGGGAGGTGCAGAGGGGGAAGGGGGCCTGCTGCGCACGATGTCGTGGCGATGGGCAAAAGAGCAGCAGCGGTGGCAACCAACTTGAGATGCATTAAGATGATGTTCCGTGAACTTGGATGGTTCAGAGTTGGGCTTATCGACGATGATGAGTTGTCGCAAGTTGGTGCAATGGAGACAAAAGTGCGACCACCATAGCCTGCTTTCATACAATGCCCAAATCTACGCAGCCGCCGTAATCCGAGAGCAATGGTATTCGACCTGTCGGATTCCAGTCAAGGTAAAGACTGGAGTCAAAGTCGATCTGCATTTGTTTGTCCGTCAACACTTCGATCGAATCGGAGGCCGACTTTTGGTTGCACGGTAGCTCCGTATGCCTCCCGTCGGCGCTGTGCGTTCATCTCGTCAAACTCGCGCTGGACCGCGGCAGCAACCGCGTACTCATTGCAAATCTGGTTCTGAGCTGCGGGCTCGAGCTGCTGGCTCGAGCTGCTCGTCAAAGTCCTCATCGTCATCGTCATATTCCTCTTTCCTGCTGTCCCTCTTGCTCTCGGGGTCCTGAAAGTCCGGCGCGCCATCACCAGTGGCGTCGTCTTCAAGCGGCTGGTGGTTGTCCGCTGGGATGTCGTCTGATGGCAAGCCGTCTGCTGGCAAGTCGTCCGCTGGGATGGCTTCTGCTAGGGTGTCGACATGCTGGCCTTGCTCATGCTCTGGCGCGGGTTCGTCGTCGAAGAGAGACATGAAGTTGTCGTCATTGTCTGACGCAGAGTCAATCCCTACCTGTATCTCGCCTCTCTCCGCGACAGGTTGAACTGCGTCCAACGAGCTCACTGGCGGCACCACAATGTCGTCTGGTGCCGTACTGGCTGGCTCAACCTCACCTTCAGCAGCAGGCTCGCTTGCCGATTGCGCGGCAGCTGCAGATCCCTCCGCAGGCTCAGGAGTCGTCCACCGCTTCTGGTAGTCTGGATTGGGTTTATCCACCAGATACTGCTGCTGCTGCTCGGTGACCGGAGCAGTGAACCCGTGAAAAGGCTTGCGCTTCTTCTGGCTCGGGCGGTTCTTTCTCTTACCCATGTTGATGGCGAAGTGAAAACACGCTCACTGAAGAGGTATTTGTGGTATGTCAAAAAAGGGTACCTCTGGTGGGAGAGGACCTGTGTGGATAATCTCGCAGAATCTTTCGATCCGCGTTGGATTATGAAGGGAGTTTTGGGGTTTTTAAAAGGGTACCTCTGGTGGGAGAGGACCGGGAATGTGCAGACTTGAACAGTTGATCGCAGGATCCGAAGAAACGCGTGGTCGACGAAACAAGGGAAAAGAGAACGAGAGAAGACACAGACCGTCGCAAGCAAAAGCCCACGTCTGGTCTGTGTCGGGATGGGATGGATGCGAAAATATGCAGTCTCAGCGAAGCGCTCGTCAAGATATGCGAAATGGTGATGTAAAGGAAGAAAGCGAGTGACTGAGCGAGAATGGGATGCTTGAGTGTGCTTTCGAAAATAGACGCCCGTGCTCACGACTGCCTCTCTCAAGAGGAAGGAGCGACCCTGACCATACAGACTCGCCAGTCAAGTTTCGCACAAGGCCGTCAATTGGGCAACATGTAACATTGTTTTGGTAATAATGATTCAGCCTTGCATCATATGATCCGAAGGGACACTTACAATGATTGTTTCAACTCGCTCCGGTGCTCGTCCGTAATGTTTCCTGAAAGTAATGACATGCTGAGCGAGCTCACGTCTTGTCTCCCCTGCTTAGACTTACATCTCAACTTTCTCCAAGTCCACTTTCAACGCAACATCATCCCAATGAGAGAGCGGTGCGATGCTTGGGCGCGAGCCCACGTCAAAACTTCTCAATGGCGGCCAAGTCCTCCGCATTCCCCATTCAGAGTGACATGACAATAGGTGCACAATCCAACCAAGCGACGAACGCCCTCAACGCCCTCAAAGCAATGCGTCGGAGCAGGTGGTGACTCGGGCGTGAGCCCATCACCAACTGCGCCTTCCAACCCGCGGAACGCCAACCGCAGAGGAGCCAGCACAAAGCCAAGATCGGAAGACCGAGGGTGCGGGAGTCGAGATAGACAAGTGTTGGGTGACTGTGAGCCAGAATGAACACATGATGGGCAGTCGGTCGTTGACCGAAGCAGTGCAGAAGCATGTACGACGAGCACCCACGTCGCTGGCGTCGCTCGCTGCTGAGCTCGAAGAAGAAGGACCCATCAACTTGGTAAGGCTCCAATCGTCAGATGGCCCGTTTGATCAGCAAAGAGAGTGCCTGGCTAGTAGATCTGTTCCGGCGAAACCTGCTCGCCGATGATCTGGAATGCAACGTGTGATGGCTGTTGGTGTGCTAGTGGAATGCGAGCTGCGGACAGCATGGACGTATTGGAGAGATGGAGCACGTTGATTTGGCCGTTGTAGTCTTGATTGTCGTTATTCAGGAATTTTTGATCTTTCTATTCACCACGTGTTCTGGAATGCATCTCGAGACGAAACACTCAATGTACTGTCATTGCTCTCATCTGGAATCAGAACACCGTTCCGGACCAATTCTAGTCGATTGAGTCGTTCATAATATCGATTGTGAGATCTTCCACAAGAATTGCTCCCGTGGACAGGCGGACGGATGATTTGCTGGACTGTACGTCCCCTTGTTCGCACTCCCATGCGCGATACACAAAGAGGTGAAGATCCGACAGCAGAACTGCGTCCAAAACCGCAGACCAGAAGCATCGGCGAAGCGAGACATTAGACAATGTGTCTCGATGAAATGCTATGGAGACACAGCGTGATGACCCGCAGGCCTGGCAACGAGCTTCCTCATAGGGTAGTGTATGCACTGGGGCGCAAGATTTGGTACCCTTTGCAGCAATCGATGCTGAAGGACCAGAAGCTCTTCCGTCGTCTCGTGACAACGTCATGCTCAGCGCGTAGCAGCTATCATCGCCGTCAGCATTGGCATAGCAGCATGTCAAGATTAAACGGCGAAGACCGTGGATCACGACGCGGACGCAGCGCAACATGCGACTGGTCTATGGCCTGTGCGAGCTGCGTTCTCTCGCGGAGCGCATAGCACTCTCACGAAGGCATGGGAACATTTGGAAGCAACACGACAGCCCTACCTGTATGCAAGATACAGCATCGGCCGTCGCTCAACTAACCGCGGTGAATCAACATCATTTATGCGTAACCCGGCGGATCGTTGGGCCTGCCGACCTGGTATCATTCGTTCGCTCGCCGCGACCTTTCCAGCTTGCGTCTCTGTTCGTTCGATCACCGCTTGTTTTCCGACCAGCATTTTTAGGGGAGCTTCGGTTCTGCTGTGGCATGTCCCTATTGTGAGTCGCAAACAGCGTCTTCACCGCCCAGCTCGCACTCTGCCTCACCTCTTCGGTCGTAGCAGTCACCGCATGGGGCTCTTTGACCAAGCCCAACCTGACCGCACCGCTCAAATCGAACTTCTGTATCTGACCGTCTTGCCCGCCTTGAGGCAGCCGTCGTCCATCCGAATCCCATCCCGCGCGACGCAATTCCTGCCTGAAAGCTTCTCGGACCCGCCTGGCAGCAGTATTGCGGACGAAAGCACTTCTCGATAGAGCGTAAGGAGCGGCGACAGACCAGTGTAGTTTTGTTGGGTCAAAGTTTGCTAATTTCCGGGCCATTCTGATTTGGTAGGGATGCCAGTGTCTTGCATCGGCAAGGTTGGCAGTTGGGGGAAGCGTTGCGGTGTTGATAGGAGACGCATGTTGCTCGTGGTTGAGGAAGAAGAGACGATTGTGGTAGGGTGGCGTGAAAGTCGTCGACCTGGATATCGGCCTTGCCATGTTGCTGCGATCGCAAATCTCTGGGTAGGAATGTAGAAGTGAGGTTCCCGTCGCCTGGTTCGGTCCACATGTCTGGCGTCCGCGCTTGCCGTTTGTGGCGTTCCAGGGCAGGGGAAAGCTTCGGTGCGGAGCCATACGGGCATCATGGACTGTCGAGGCTGGTATAGGTAATCACCAGACTCCATCAATCCAACTTGGACCACGATATCGTTACACGCTTCGAGAAATACTGAACATACACCTGATTGCTCGGTCCACTTTCACCTGTACATTCCCACAGCAGCTTACCCTACACGGATACGAAGCCCACGCCACCAAGATGAAGACCATTACATGGGTCAAGATGATTGCATCGTAAGTTCATATACCGCCGAGGGAGTATTTCAACAAAGCTGTGTTCGTTTGTACTAACCAAGAATAGCGGTGGCATCATGTGCATCGGAGGACCAGCATTGGTCTACTACGTAACACCTTCAGAGGAGGAACTCTTCTCAGTAAGCCAGCATTTACAAACCACGCCCCAACACGATTACAAGAAACTAACAACACTCCAGCGATACAATCCCGAACTTCAGAAGCGATCGCTCGAGAGGCGTCAAGAGAAGCAGGAAGATTTCGACAACTTTGTTGGTAGGCTGAAGGAGTACTCCAAGAGCGAGAAGCCTAGTAAGTCTCTCCCCTATCCAACCCCGACCACACCAGACAAAAACATTAGACTAATTACGCAACAGTATGGGCTGCATGGGAGAAGGACGTCGAAAGGCGACGAGCAGTCCACGCCGCCGAGCAAGTGCAGGCGAAGCGAGCCGAAGAGTCCGCCTCCGAGGCGCTGCGACAAGAGATCAAGGGCTCGCTCAAGTAGCCCCTCCCATTCCCTTAGCTCTGTAATTCCCCTGTATCATATGATGAACGCTGTATTGAAAGAAGAATGCGGCATGCCACCACCCTATCTCTCCAGTGTGCAGCTAATAGCCGAGTCCATCGCCACTCTCAAGCGCCATGACCATGACCATCCCGACAACGCCATCCCTAGCTCCGAGTTGGAAGAAGCACCCGCTGAAGAAACGCTCTCCTGCTCTCGGGTGTGTCCAGCTGTGGCAGCGGAATTGCGCTCCCAAATCTTTCTGCAGGCGGTCGAGGAGCCAGCGAGGTCTCGAGAAGGCGTCTTGCATGTTGTTGAAGTCTTGGCCGTAATTTTGTATCTCGCCGGAAGGGATGTATAGCGCGAGGATGAAGGCCCGGAAGGTAGGCATTGGATCGCGAGGCGTGGGTTCGGAAAGATGGCTTGTGTTTGTGTCCGTGTTTGTGGTTTGCGGTCTCTTGGGTATGTGTTGGTGTCTTGGTGTGGTAAATATGTGTGATGTTTTTGTAGGAGTTGTTGTATGGACGACTGTCGCTACAACTGGCGAGCAAGATATCAAAGTCGTGGATCGAGGTTGAAAGTGGTTGTAGTATTCACTCCTCAAGCCAGGCTTCGAACGCCGATGCCAATCTTTCTCATATTTCAGAGACCTGAGGCGGGATGTCGTCGTGAGGAACGCGCTAATACTTTACAAAAACCATACTACTAGCACTTTCAAATCGTTTCAATCTAGCCTTGTTTTGAGTTTAATATCTGTGTCTGCAGCCTTGCCCGCTCAATCGTTTCGCGATGCATGCTGGAATCTTGCTTTTCAATTCGAGTTTCCGTCGCCTGATGTTTTCGCTAACCACTTGAGTCTTTCCTACGTCTATTTTCCGACTCCAATAGAGCCGAGGTCAAGCGCGCTAAGCCACCACATGAAGGCGAACTGCACCACGTAGGTGTACACGAACAAGAATTGCATTCTGCGACTGCGTTGACCACGCGCAATGGGTTGGATGGAGGCATTGCTGGCCGCGTTGTCGGCAGGCAATAGCACATACTTCAACGAACGTAGCTGTGAAAGTACATTAGCGGTTGTGCAAACGTACGATAGATACGGACTTACCAAGAAGAACGCGTTCGCCATGAAAGTGTAACCAAACACAGTCCATCCTACCCAGCCTCCTGTTCCCTTGCCGCCGTTGGAAATGGCAGCAATAGCAATGGTGACAATGACACCAACGAACTTGTAGCCAGAATAAGCCACCAGATCGTATATTTGGCTCTCTGAGTTGATGTTCAAAAAGTATCGTCCCAGCCAAAGCAGAACAAGCTCCAAGATGATGATAACGCTGGCGTTGCTGAAAGTGATGCCCAGCAACTCAGGCTTGAATTGTCCATTGAGTCCCGCGATCATTGTGGAGAGCAAGACGTATGTGGTGAAGGCCATTACAGGGATGTAAATGTCAGGGCTGTTGATGTCGTCTCGAGGAGGCAGGAACGATGCGCTGCTGCCTGAGCTGGACGGTTCGTGTGAGATCTGTCGAGACCATGGCTTGTGTCTCCAAGGGAATAGAACCAGCAGTAGTTTGCGTAGGACGTATGCATTGGAGACATTGAAGTAGTGCTTCAGGGCGGAGACGTTGACGAATCGGTTGATCTGGGAGTGTTGTTAGACTAGAGTGTTGTTTAATGACTCGACATCCCAAGCATACGTTTTGCTCCATGTACTGCTGTCCCATGTTTATGCCCTGTCCAGCGAATCCCATGGCCATTTTGGCGGTGGGGTCTTCCATAAAACCACCAAACGCTGGGTGCATGTTGTTGTTGTACCCAGGTCCCCCTGCTGCTGCCGCCTGCGGCTCTTGAGACTGCCCATAGCCATAGCTATTCGATGATGAAGGCGGAGGAGGACTGCGTAATTGGGGAACGGTCGAGACGTGCTGAGGGACAGGGTGGTGGAGTGGTGGGCTCTGGGCGGGCGGTACGGAGGCGTAGGCAGGTCGCTGCATGTTGGCGGTGTTGGAAGGAGGATATCCAGTTCAGATGTTTTCAATGCAGCATCAAATGGAGGAATCGTCTCAAGCGGTCTGTGAGATCCGACAATAATTGGGTTAGTAGTTGCATGTGACAGCTGTTGTGTGTGGTTAACAATTGGCCGGTCGGTGCCTGCTCACGTCAGTCGAACTTCCCCACATGCACCACCCACATCGAGTCGCGACTCGCCCATGCGACAATCACCAGTCACACCACTCTAACCACAAACCCACCGAACATGCTGGACGACTTCTCCATCGTCACCACGTCGGGCATCGTGCTCTGGCGCCGCTCTTACGCACCCGTCTCTTCCAACCTGGTCAACAGCTTGATCAACGATGTCTTTGTAGAGGAGCGACAGAAGTCGGCTGCACAAGAGACAGCGCTGAACCCGCCGTACAAGAAGGACAAGTACACGCTGAAATGGACTGCAGCGAAGGACGTGGGATTGGTATTCGTGGTGGGTAAGAGCGTATGCGACAATAAAACCACAAGTTCTGCATATTGATATCTGTCTATGTAGGCCGTATACCAAAGTCTTCTACACCTGTCCTGGGTTGACAACCTGCTGAGTGCAGCAAAAGCGCTGTTCACCAAACAATATGCGACGGAGCTCAAGAAGCAGCACCTCACCAAACTCGACTGCCGGGATTTCGATCAGACTTTTGATGCGCTGGTGCGCAAGCTGGACACTGGTAGCACTAGGCGACAGAGCGAGGCAGACAGCGAGGGTCCGGTTGAGCTGACCCCACCATCGAGTTCAGCCTCTGTGGACGGCGAAGACGCACACGATGCGCCGCCTCCAGTTCCTGGTCTCAAGAAACCGGCGCTCGCTCCCAAGTGGAGGGAGTCTGCAATCGACGACACGACCAGCACAGACGCAACGCCAGTACCCACTCCAGATGCCTCGCGACCGAGTACGCCAGCTGGCGCATCCCATCTGCTTACAGGGAAGGCTGGGCCCGGAAAAGCTTCAAGAAGAGCAAGGAAGGCACAAGGACTTACCACCTCTGCTCCCGTGTCCTCGGGCGACGAGGCGTCAAGCCGGAGAGCAGCCAAGGGAGGCAAGAGCACTGTCAAATCGAAGAGAAGATGGGATGCAGACGGATTTGCAGTCGACGGCGACGATGACACAGTTTTGGACTACAGTGCGCCTGCGGGGGATGCTGGAGAGCGTGAATTGGACGTCGAGGATGTCAATGCTGACAACATGGGACAACGGACGAAGGGTCACTTTGTGCTGAAGGATCTTGACGATGAGGTTGACGCAATTTTGGCTTCGTCTTCAAAGAAGCAAGCACCCACTGAGGATGCTTCTGGCGAGAGCGGTGGTCTGTTCGGGTCTGCAAGCAGCAAGATCACAGGCATGTTCAGAAATGTTGTTGGCGGAAAGACTCTCAGCAAGGAGGACCTGAAGCAGCCTCTCCTGCAGATGGAAAACCACCTGGTCGAAAAGAACATTGCCCGAGAAGCCGCTGTACGCCTCTGCCAGAGTGTTGAGACAGATTTGCTAAACCAGAAGACCGGCTCCTTCGCCTCCATTGACAAGACGATCCGGGAAAGCATGGGCAAAGCCCTCACTCGCATTTTGACACCCACATCCTCCTTCGACCTACTCCGCAACATCACACGCACCATCGAGCCGCCCAACGCACGCCCATACGTCATCAGTATTGTCGGCGTCAACGGTGTGGGCAAGTCCACCAACCTCAGCAAAATCGCCTACTTCCTCCTCCAAAACCAGCTCCGTGTATTGGTAGTAGCAGCAGACACATTCCGTTCTGGTGCCGTCGAGCAACTTCGTGTACACGTTCGCAACCTCGGCGAGCTCAGCCGTCGGGAGCAAGTCGGTACTGTCGACCTGTTTGAACAAGGCTACGGCAAAGACGCGGCAACGGTTGCACGCGACGCCGTTGTGCACGCCACCAACGCCGCGCAAGGAAAGATGCTCTACGACGTGGTTCTCATCGATACTGCGGGCCGCAGACACAACGACACTAGGTTGATGAGCTCGTTGACCAAGTTCGGTCAACTCGCCAACCCGGACAAGATTTTCATGGTCGGCGAAGCCCTTGTTGGATCTGACTCTGTTGCCCAGGCGAGGAACTTCGCAAAGGAATTTGTTGATACAAAGGTATGTTGTACTGATAACTGATTCCACTTCCACCGCGATTTACTAACAAATACTACAGGGTCAACTCCGCAACAACGGCGTTGGAATGGACGGCTTCATCATCTCCAAGTGCGACACCGTGGGCGACATGGTTGGAACGCTTGTCAGTATGGTACACGCCACTGGTATTCCCGTCGTTTTCTTGGGCGTTGGTCAGCATTACGGCGACTTGAGAGGGCTTAATGTTGGCTGGGCTGTCGATAAGTTGATGAAGTAGTCTTGAATTATGCCCGCGCTTTTGCTTGCGATCACCGTGTTTGCCGTGCGAACGACATACGAAATCAAATTCAAGGACACGCGAGTCCCCGTTGGGACACGGTTTAGGCTGGATCATCTCGATCCTGACACTCATCGCAGTAGCCTGTTCCGCGAAGCTAGCTTTGCGCCTACAAATCCTATGCCATGCTCGCTCAACTCCAACCCTACATGTCTAGTGAAAGCTCGCATTTGCTTACTGGTACTAGGTATAGTCCGATGCTTTCAGCGTGCTCGACACCGTCCACGTAGTGATGCAGTACAATCGTTTGATCTAGTGATACAAAAGTGAGGCTATGATTGCATCAGAGGGATCTCGGGACAAAGTACTGCAACTGTTCTTATTCTCCAACGTCACAACAGCCCTCAATATCGTCTGGAATCAGATTACTCTGTCTGTTACTGGTTGCTGGTTGCTGAGATATATTGAAGTACCTGCCGAAATGCTCCTTGCCACTCGTCACCACAACACGGGCATATCTGCCTGTCGCCCACGCCAATCTCTACAACCAGTAGCCTAGCGCTTCCACTTCGTATCGATCCCTGGCTTGAAACGCGTCTCGTTCTGTCTGATGCTTCTTGGTCATATGGCATGCACCGGCATCTCTCTCATCGACCCATTGCAATGCAATACTCGTCATCTTGACCAGGGCTTTCAGTCCTCGTCTCCGGCGTCCTCGTCCAGGACTTGGCCTTGAAAGACCACTCGTCCCAACCACGGGTTGACCTTTGGTTTCCACTGTTCGAATTCCGGTGCTGGTGCGCCTTCAGGGAGAGGTTGACCACGGCTGACGGCGCGCCACGTGATCATTCTCTTCTTGCCGCCACCGCCGCCGTCGCCATCGCTGTCGTCGGATCTCTTGCGCTTTGAGCTGTGAGGAGCTGTATGGCTTTCTTGAGCTTGCTGGCTTGCTGTGGTGCCCTTCTCGTTGCTGTTGCAGTTTGCTTTGCCCCGACAGCAGCTGCTGTGTTTCGACGGCTTAGATTCGTTGCGTTCAGCGTAAGGCGGAACGTCGCTCATCTCCTGCTTGATGCCACCCTTTTCGTTCTTGCTGGGCGGTACGATCTCGTCGTCGTCGTCGTCGTAGTCGTCGTCGCTGTCCTGCTGCCCTCGAGCAAATTTCTTACGCAAATCCGCGAGCTGGCGAACCATGCGGTCCTCCTTGTCTGGATCTTTCGACCCATCGGTGGAGCCAAAGACTATTTTTGGGATGAACCCGGCAAAAATTGGGTACGTGCAGCTCGTGTACTGTCCGTTGTTGATCCGCATCCGGACGCGGTTCAGGGCGGCCTCCTTCATCCGGCGTTCTTGCTCTTGCTCGTCTAGCTGGTGGAAACCGTGTTGTTTGGCTACGGCATCACGCGCGGTTTTGATCACACTGCGGTCGTTGGCCAGCGATCGTGAGATGTCTTTCTTGTTCCTGCTTTCCATGTCTTTCATCATGGAGTATGAGTCGGACTCGCCGGGTTGCCAGTTGATGGTGGATGTGGAGGTCTGAGTCGATGTTTGCGACATGTTCGGGGGTGATGGTTGCGCAGTGCTAGACTTGGAACTCGAACGGACCACCATCTTGTCGCTGATCATTTTGACGAATCCGGCTGTGAAGCTTGTTGATGGCGACGCCAGGTGGAAGATTTGGGGTCGCCGTCGGCGATGTCGTGAGGTTGATGAGGCGGTCTGATGAGGGCGTTGGTGCAAAGACGATACTGCAATCACGACTTCACGAGATCTGATTAACCGTCAAAGTCGTGATGGAGACGATCATCTGATCTCGTTTGCTCAATCTTGGCTGGCACAGAGGCTCGCAAGTCACACGCAGCAAAAGATGTGATAAAGTTGTTAAGCCGATCAGAAGCCATGGTAGTTGATAATACATGTGTGACATGAGAAGACAACCTTCTACTGGATCTGAGGCGCGCTCCGTGCGATCGCCGCCGAAGTATCACGTGTCAAGTGCCGAATTGAAGGGCCCAACGGAAGCTATTCGTCCGGCCCACCCTCGTCCCAAACGCTCCGATCGAAGAAATAGCGAATCTGCCTCGCCGCCTCCTTCCCGATCTTCGCCGCCAACTCGCCCTCATCCGCATTAGCGACGGCTTGCACGTTTTCCATCTCCAGCACAAGCCTTGCCAGAGCTTTGCTCGTGACACCAGGGATGGCGCGCAGCATGTCTTGTGGTGTCCGGTTGAAAGTTTTGGTTTCCGGGTCTTCGCCGTCTTCGAGTCCGAGTAGAGAGGCTTTGACGGGGTCGGGTTCGTCTTGCTGCTTCTTGAGTTCTTCAAAGATTATGGCGGTTTGGTAAGGGGAGCTTGACCAGATGATGCGTAGACGGGGGAATGCGAGTGTCAGGAGTACCAGCTTACTCTGCAGGTCTGTGTCGCCTGGGCCTGCATTGCCGATTGTCGCGCTGAGGTTCGCAAAAGGCTCGAGTGTGAAGGCCTTTTGCTGGTCGAATTCAATGAGCAGCATCGGGTTCTTGTAGTGTTGGAACATTGTCTCGGCTTGGTTGAAGAGACGACCGTCTTGGAAGGAGCTGATCAAATCCTTGATACTCTTACGCTCAACACAGATGTTGGGCGTCAAGACGTAATCACCCACCGTCAACATGCAAGGCACGACGACCATGTTGCGGCCGTGGCATAAGCTGGGCAAGCTGCTGCGGAACTCTCGCACATCCACCACCACTCGAGGTGGTTCTGCGGTCGCCGCAAGTCGACCACCGCCAGCGATACGAGTATTGACCGTTCGGAGGAAGCTCTCTTGAGGATCCAGATTGGCGCCGTCATGGGTGAAGGTCAAAGCCATGTTGCCACGCTCTCGAATCAGCTTGGCGAAAGAGTCCTTCTCTCTTCTTACCGCAGATAGATATCTCTGCTCCTCCACGCTGCCGCCGTAGTACATAAAGTATACCCGGACTTGCCTGTTTGCATGACTGCTGCGATACACCTCGATCCGTCGGATGAACGCAGCGTCTGGTTCGTACATGATTACGTATCGAGGTTTGATTTCCTCTAGAAGGTGGTCGTCCATATCCCCGTCGTAGGGATGCACCACAATCACATCTTTCATTTCGTAAAGCTCGTAGTTATCCTCCATGTCGTCTAGAGGATCTGCACCGATGTCCACCTTGGATGTCACGTTGCTTTCAAAGTCGTTTGGCGCGAGTTCGAGCATCAGGCTCTGTATGTGCGCGTCTTTGTCGCCGGCAACGTTGATACTACCATTCGCAGCTCGTGTGGGAGCAGATGTGGCGCTGCCACCTCCACGGATGCGACGTCGCTTGTTAGGCGGTCCTCGCGACCGGTGTGAGTTACCGCCAGAGTGCGTTGATGTGCCATCGATGGCTTTTTGGTTCTCCGAAAACAGAGTGTTGCTGACGCGGGCAAAATCTCGCTTCCATCCGAGGTAGTTGCGTAGCTTGCGACGCATCATCATCTTGCCGCTTGTTCTGTGCTCCTGTTCTTCGTCATCTTCGTCGTCTTCGTCTTCCCCGGCATGCATTGTTTGCAGATACTCTCTGATCTGTCGACACGTTTCTTGATCGCCGCACATGATGAGGATGCCACCATTGGACTCGTCCTGGGGTGAGGGGTTGAAGTAGACATCTCTTTCAATCTCCTCCAATATCTCTGCCAGCAGATTCCACTTCGGCAATTCTTCCAACACTGGATTCAGACCATCCTTAGTGGCTGCACCGTCGGTTAATTTGCCGGAGTAGACGCGCTTCTTGGCGGTATCAAACAGAGTGTGGGCTGCGTCCAAGAACAGCCAAGGCGATTGGTTCTGGCGTGTCGACCCAGATGCTGGACGAGACGCCGCAAGCACGGTGTCCAGAAACTTGTTGAAGGACACAGCGTCGTATGTCAAAAGCGCGTGCAGAATGGTTCGTAAGATGGACAGATCGCGCACAATCTGTCTCGTACGGAATGTAGTGCGATGCCATACTGGGTCGAGCTGTCGTCGGACGATAGCATCGAAGTTCCGGTGCAATGCGCTGTCCAAATTCCAATCATCCATCTCCAGCCCAGTGTTTCCCTTCTTGAGCTCCATGATCGACACTTCAACACACTCCATGATGGCGTTTTGGATGTCTCGCATCGCATCCGTCATGGGCACTTCCAGCTCAATCACCTCTGCTTTCCTCCTTCCCTCGAGCGATTTTGCGACAGTAACATGAAAGCGTGGGAACAGCATGGGCTTGCGAAGGAAAAGATTCTTTAGAATACCGGTCAAAGGCTGAAAGCCTGTAGTGAAAGGCTCAGGCTGGTCTGAAAAGGCCTTGAGGAAGCCTTTCTTGTTCTTTTGCCTATAAATGCGAATGATGAAAGCTTCCAGACTGGTGGTGGAGATGCGCTCGGCGTGGAGCGCTACCAGCCCTGTCACGGTCGCCGGGTCAAGCAGACCAGACAAGAAGTCTACGATGAGGATGCGACTTGTGATACTGAATATTCCTCCGCCGGCGTACATCTTTTCCCTTGTACCCACACTCATCAGGTCGGTATTCACCAGACGCAGGCCGCGACATTTCGGGCTCCCACTTATTGTCGCGTGCTCGGCGAGTGCTTCACCTAACCACATGTTCTCTCGATCTTCCGCACCCACGAGTAGGATGAGATTGTTGCCGGCGGCATCGTAGCTGTGTAGTAAATTGGCGACCAATCGCGGCAGGCCGAGACCGCGCGCAAGGACGAGTAGAGCATCTTCTTCTCGTAGCTCGTGGAAGACCTCTTGTTGAAATTCCAGAGGCAGTGAGAGCCTCACAGGCGGGTCGGAAGAGGTGTCATTTGCGTCCGGCATCGGGGAGTGTCGGTGGGGAGATGAGGTAGATGTAAAGTGGTGGCACCGGTTGAAGATCGAAGTCGAAGCTCCGAGAGGTGATGACGACGTTGCAAGCCGTCGACGCGCCTTTCTTCGCGCCCTCTCTTCGCGACCTCACGTGCACACCTCGACACTGTACACTCCTACACAAGGTACACACATAGACTTACCTGCATGCCTTCAATCAGCGGCAATTGCCGTGCGAAAATGCGAAGGATACAGCAGCTCGAAGATTTGAGCCACGCAATTGTCTGTCGTCTCGCGACAATTGCATTTTTGGGAGTAGTAAGACTGGCTAAGCCGCATTCGCTTTTGACCAGAGTGTACAGATATGATAGACAGTTCGCTTTCTACAGCTTCCATTGGCAAGGCACATGGTAGGTTCACACTGCGGGTCCATGTTCTATCGGATCGGGGAGTCAGCTACATCCGAGTCCGTGAAGCTGAGTTGAGCTGCAAGGCCATGACTAAACCGGCGTTTAGCGGAGCAAAGACACATGTAGGATCCAGGTCGATGCGTCTGACACCTCTTTGAACTTGGTGATAAATAGACCCGGGATTCCCTTGACCATAGGCTACATACTCACATCCTCTCCTGCATTCTTCAACCAACACCGTCAATATCAATCACCAACATCAACCAACTCATCAATCACCCAACACCCATCATGGCTTTCGACAAAGTAATCATCTTCGGTCCTACCGGAAACATCGGGTCCATCACTGCTCAGACAGCTAGCAAGAAAGGCGCCAAGGTCTACCTTGCCATGCGCGACCCAAAGAAGACCATCCCAGGCCTCTCCCAGGAAGACGAACAAGCCGGCAAATACGAACGACTCCAAGCCGACCTCACCGACGCCGACTCCATCCGTGCCGCTGTGCAAAAGTCCGGTGCCAAAGCAGCCTTCGTATACCTGGCACACGGCTCGCCGGACCACATGCTGAGCGCATTCCAAGCCCTCAAAGACGGCGGCATCCAGCATGTAGTCTTTCTGAGCTCTTTCACCGTTCCCAAAGTCGGCATGGAAGACGTCCAACCCGCCGACATGATCTCGTACATCCACTCCCAAGCCGAGGTCAGTCTGCGGAAAGTATTCGCGAAAGAGCGGCTCGTGGCCATCAGACCCGGTTCGTTCGCGACAAACGCTTTGCACAACAAACCCGGCATCGACGCCAGGAAAGTCAAGATCATGAGCCCTCAACGCCAGGCCGACTGGATCACGAACGAAGATATGGGCGAGGTCAGCGGAACCGTTCTCGTGGAAGGGCAGCGTGACGGCCAGGATGTGATTTACTTGTTCGGCCCAGAGATGTTGACTCAGAAGTCAGGCTTCCAGATCATCGGCAAGGTGTTAGGTGAGGAGATCGAAGTGGTTGAAGTCGACGCCGAAGAAGCTCTACAGGAGTACCTCCGTGGAGGCATGCCAGAGCCTATCGCGAAGTACCTGATCAGTGTAATTGAGAAGACAGACTCGAATGGAGGCGCCATGGAACTTGAGCCAGGCAGGCACGAAGAGGGAGTTGCGAATGTGAAGAAGTACACCGGGCACCCGGCTTTGAAGTTCGAAGAATGGGCTGGTCGCAACAAGAACATGTTCACGTAGTATTGTGATAAGATTTAGTCACCACCTTACATCCATTTCTCGTCGGATCGTTTTCTTACATGGAACTGAAGTCGCTCTCTTGCAAACAAGTGTCGACTTTATCCCAAATAGAGTTTGTTCATACTAGAGCGGGTCCCGGTGGGTCCAATACTCCAGGCTCCAGGAAATTCCCCTGCATGTTCACTAATCAACGCTTCATACAATGTATAAAGACACGAATTCAAAGAACAGCCTAGGAAAACATTAAGCCACAGTCATTACATCTCGATCGCAAAGAACCAAACGAACTTTATCAAGAGGAGATTTTTTCACCCAACTCGGAATCGTCGACCAAGAAAATCCCAACCAGCGCAACAAACCCACAAACAAGCTCAAAATGGTTCAAGGCAGCTGCGTGTGCGGCGACTATACATATGAATTCGAAGGCGAGCCATTGTTCGTGGTACGTAGACCTCGATTGATCTACATCCTTCTCCTCCGCCGGCGGCCACCCTCACTGAATGGAATAAATCTAACACCTCAACCAAGGGAATGTGCCACTGCCACTGGTGCAGAAAGACTTCCGGCCACAACGGCAATACATTCGCCGTCGTGATGGGCGATCAGGTCAGTAATATAGTCGTCCTCGCAGAAGCTTGTCAAACCTCATTCACACTAACGCCAATGTCTTCCTCTATCTTATAGTTCAAGCTCCTCACCGGCTCATCCAAGACTTTCACCCGCACCGCCGATTCCGGCAATCCCATGACTTCCTACTCTTGTGAGAAGTGCAGCTGTATCATGTGGGTTAAAGCGGAGAGGAAGCCTGCGATTAGGATGATTCGGACGGGGACGATTGACGATGATGGAGTGTTGGAGAAGATGGTGCCGTCGAAGGAGCTGTATTGCAGTTATAGGCCGGGGAGTTTTGCCGAGTATCCGGGGGCTGTGCATGCTGATGAGATGTAGAGAGAAGCGTGCTTTTTCAGGAGTACGGTCTGCGTGTACTGTAAGATAGGACACATAGGTCTCATGATTCTGTAGATTGTTATGAGTTCTCGTTATGGACAACCGCAGCTCTTGCGCATGTCTCAGGAAACGAGCTCTAATCATCCAATCCAGGACACCCCTCCGAAGTCATGCTGACAATCTCGCTGTAAGGGGAAGGGTCCGTCCAGATGATATCGAAGTGATCATCCGGATAACTAGGCGCATCCTTGTCCCCAAGAGCGTCGACAATATCTGTCAGAGCATCATGCTCCCAGCAAATCAGAATATTACCCGGTCCGTCGTAGCTTTCCACGGCGTCCGCAACGCAGTCCGAGTCGTCGCGGTCGCAGTGCGTGTCGACTGTGAGACCGAGGTCTTCTGCAAGAGGCTCTACGGTCTCGTAGGGGCGGGCGCGTTTGCCGCCTGGGTTGGTTGTTAGCTCTATTGACGGGGCTTGTAAGTGTGTGGATGTGGCGACGCTACTCACTCTTCTTCGGCGTCTGTCCCAAAATATAGCCAATGTCGTAGCCGGACGACGAGCCGAAGACGTTTCGTAGGCATTGTGATCGCTGTACGCCTTGTGCATTCAGGCCGGTGCCACCGTCGGCGGGTTTCTCGCCATGGCGGATGAGGTAGACTGTGGACTCGGCGAATGCTAGTGAGGCGACTGAGAGTCCGAGAAGAGAGCGGATGAGCATCATTGTGGGTGAAGAGAAGCTGTGCAAGTGTTGTTGGTCACTGAATAATAGAGAATGCGAGCACCTACCATTTATGTAGATATGCGTTCAGTCTCTATTTGATGAACGGCGGGTGATGTCCACCAAGGTTCTAAAACCACGCAAGCGCGTTCAAACTAGTGAAATCTAGACGGACTGGTGCCGAGGAGTCTTTTGTGAGTAAAATAGATGTGTTTGGCTCAAGGTTGCAAGGATCGACAATGAGATGCATGTATAGCGCCATCGTATTTGTTTTCGCAGAGCCAGTAGAGTGATGAGATGTGCGATTCCATGAAAGTGTGAAGCCACGTTGATGTTCTAGGGAATGCCATTCGCCACGACAAGCTTTCGGCGCTTGGGGGCTCTTCATTGCTTGTCTCTGAAGCTTGAGTGGATGAGTTCCTACCTACAATCAGTATTAGCATGTCGGTACATGTAACTTATCTCAGCTTCTGATTTGTGCTCTGAACTAGGTACTATTCGTCTATGGGGGAAGAGCGACGAGTGCCTTCCAACTAGACTGTTCCTGTTCCTGACCCCAGGCACCAGAGTACGATACAGCCAATCAGCACTCAGCATGGTACGATGGTTCCGCGTCAAGGGTTTTGGCCCTTTGTCGTCCTTCGAGCACATACATGTATATGTATTCATACATCAACATGATTCCTTCGACTCCACCGGACCACGCCTAACCGGCCGCGAGGCATGACCAGCCCCAAATGGAACCGAATAGATACGAAGCTGCCTCTCATCGTGCTTCGTTGGTTCCGCGCTGAGTCTTGCCTTGTCGTTCTCTACCTAGGAGTGCTCCTTCGACAATGCCGCAGGTCTTAGACGATTCCTAATCATGTGAACCGGAGATGGTCAGTGGGCCGTGGACACGGTCGACTATAAAGCAAGCATTGCGCTCGGTATTCTCTCCCAAACAACACCTCAGATCAACCCTTTCCAGCCACAACCCAGTCTAAACCAACGACGATGCGTTTCCTTACTCTGCCTTTACTTGTGAGCACCGCGTGCGCTCTCATGGTCCCATCTCCACCTGGCCCCTACTCTGTTGCCGTCAAGCACTTCGAGCTCGTCGACTTGAACCGCACCGATATCCTCGCGCCACATCCCAACACCAGACGCCGCTTCATGTCCTCCGTCTACCTCCCCATCGATGCCCAATACGCATGCAAGTCTCAAACCGTGCCTTACATGCCCCTGTTGACCGCAAAGGTCTTCGGCCAGGTAGGCGAGCAGCTGGGCATCCCGCAGGGCATGCTCGAACAGTTTGAAATGGAGTTTTGTGATCTCTCGACCATCGCGCTCGACTTTCACGCTGGTGCTGACAGGAAGCGGTACCCCGTAGCTGTCTTCTCGCCTGGCTATTCTGGGACCAGACTCGTCTATGGCGCGATGGCGAGATCGCTGGCAAGTCTGGGATACATCGTCTTTACGGTCGATCACACGTACGAGGCGGCGGTCGTACAGTTTCCCGACGGGAGTGATGAGTATTCTACCGATCTTGGCTTGGAGAACACGACGACGACGCTGGAACAGTTGGAGGTAAGACATGACCCTACTCAGCTCCAAACCGATCGGGCGTTGCACGACCGCAGACTGACATAGAAGCCTGTAGATGCGCGTTGGGGATGTGGCTTTCCTGACTTCCCAACTATCCAACACGACCTTCACGAGGTCCATCCTGGCCAACTTCCCCGGCACGTTCAACCGCAACAAAGTCGTAGTCTACGGCCACTCCTTCGGCGGCGCCACCGCCGCCGTCGCCGCCCAGCGCAATCCGGCCGTCATCGGAGGTCTGAACTTCGACGGCACGATCTACGGCCCCGTCAACGAGCAAGGCTTCAAAGACAAGCCGTTCGTCCTAGCAGCGTCGACGAGGAACTACACGCGCCCGACATTCCCTGCAGTCCCCGACTGGGACCAATTCTACGAGAAAGTCGACGCTGCCAAGATGGAGTTGGCAATCTGGGACACGCAACACTACGCTTTCATGGACGTGCCGTTGTTGCTGACGGTGTACCGCCAAGTGCCGCCTACATCACAACCAACCATCGATCAGACTTTCGGGACGCTGGAGGGCAGGAGAGTAGAAGCCGCGCAAAACGAGATCGTGGCTGGGTTGTTGAAGCTTGCGTACGACGCGAATCCGGAGGCGCTGGCGAATGTGGCCAGGAACTCTGACATCGATGTGGTCTTCGACGATGTGGCTGCTGGGTGCGAGTGAGTGAGTGAGGAAGCTGCTGGCACCTTTCGCACAAGGTCGCCGGTCCGTTTCCCAAGTTCATACGTGCGTTAACGAGTGGAATCAACAAACTAGTTTGCAATTGATCAGGCGTTTCTCTGTCTTCAATCCCAGCGTCCTTCCAGAAAAGCACGACATGGATGGATTTCGCTTACGAACCGCTCTCAAGTACCGGATCCAGTAGATCCGGGAACAATGCCCTCGGTACCTAGCACAGCCACATCGTTCTAGTTGCCGCCTATTATGCCGAGAGGCCGTGGTATCGTCGTATCAATGCTATAATCAGCGGGCCCCAAAGCACACCTATGGAGACTGGACAGTGGACAGATACATTCGAGAGAGAAAGGAAAACCGATACCGAGCTACTGATTGCTAATCATACCAGGGATACACCCCCAAAGTCACACCAAAACACCGTTGTTCCGCGGGCTGTGGGACGAACAAAATCCAAAGTCGTGTCATCGCAGGGAGTAATTCTTCAGTAGAACACTGTGCTCATTTCGTAAGTGTGGGAGTGGTGAGTGAACCACTTGCTAGTCCCTGCCATTCTGCTCATCCAAACACAATCTCCCTCTGCGCGTCCTGCCCTGATGCCATCGTAACGCATCATCCCGATCATACTGCGATCAAGACTCGCTGTCCCAGCACATCAAGCTCACTTGGAGGCAACAGTCTCCTGGTCGCTGGCGTCCAGGATGTCGTACTCCTCGTCAGTCAAGAAGCCGTCGTCTCCGCTCTGCTCGTCGGCGCTGAGAACCTCGAGATCATCGAAGTCATCGACAAAGTCATCGTCGACAGCGACGGTGAGCGGCGAAGAGACTGACGGCGCAGCTTCGACTGGAGCGACGGTGGCAGCCTCTTCGACGTCTTCGTCTTGAACGTATGCGGCCTTGCCCTTGCCAGAGCTAGAGGAAGACTGGATGATGCTAGCCTCCGGGCTCTCCTTCTCAAGCTTGGGGAAGACCATCTGACTGGTTGCAAGATCCTCGGTCTCGTCAGCCGGAGCCTTGGTCACAGCGTCGATGATCATCTTGATCGCCTTCTCGTTCTTCTCCTTCTCCATCATGCTCCTCTTCTTCTCCTCCTCGAGACCCTTCTTGTCGGCAGCAACTCTGGCAGCCTTGGCATTGTGGCTATGCTTCTCAGCACGAGCCTTGAGAATCCTAGCCTTGATCTGCTCTACGCGAAGCTTGGCAGTCTCCTTTTGGGGATTGAAGTCAGCCGCCGCACTGGAGGCTTGCTGCTGAGTAACGGAAGCCTGCGGGAGCATGTTCGCGAGCCTCATCGAGTCTTCGCGACGAAGTTGCTGCTGGAACCGCTCCAGGTCACGTTCTTGGGCGGCCTGCTTCTCGGCAGCCTGTTGGTAGTACTGTTGCAGGGCCTGGTACTGGGCCTGTTGCTGGCCTTGTAGATGGACTCGGGCCAAAGCCTCGGCTTGCGCGTTACGGTACGACTGGCTGTTGGCCTGCATGGCGGCCTGCCTGTTGGCCTGAGCGTCCATTTGCTCTTGGAGGTGGGCGGGCAGCTGTCTCTGGTAGGCATGTTCGCGCTGTGCCCGCTGCATCTCACTCAAGTAGTGGCGTACTGGCTCGGGCTTCCTGACTTCAACATCACACCAAAGACGGTGGCCGAACGCAGTCCCGTCAGCAGACTTGAGACGCCAGTAGCTGATGGCTTTGCCCTCACGCATAGGCGCCTTGAGGACAAGTTTGAAGGCGATCTCCTCGCCAACCTCGACTTCACGGCCAACAACATTGCTCTCGGTAGCTTCATTGATGTCGGTGATTGAGGCAGGGTGGCTGTTCTCAACATTGAGCATGTTGTCGCCGCCGACGTAGCGAACGCTGCAGCCAGCAGGCCACGAGTAGGCACCGTCGTTCTTCAAGGTCCAGATTTGGGTGAATCTGGCTCCAGGGCCAACGACCGTACCGTCTGAAATGCTGTCCTTTACAAACGCAGCACTGAGCAAAGTGGGCGAGATCGTACTGGGGACTAGCTGCGCCTTGGGCTCGGGCTTGACGACCGGAATAGGCTGGGTCTTCTCCTCCTCCTTGGCCTGCGGTTTGATCTCAGCAACGGTCTTTACCTCGCTTGCGGTGTTTGTGGCTGGTGGCGAAGGCACGGCCGACGTGAGAGTCTTGTCACCCATGTTGCGAACGTGGCCACGAGCATCCTCATTCATCGTAGTAACGCTAACATTCTTGACCGCGGTCTTGAACTTGATAAGAGGGTGAGTGCGATTGTGGTGGTTGCTCGGCAGAGCCTCGCAAGACGCGCAGAAGTCCGTGTCATGGCACACAGCGCACTTGTAGCGGATACCTGTGATGTAGGCCTGGTCGACCTGGTTCCTGCAGAGTGGGCCATCGCAGTAGATGCCCGTGTGGCGAGTGAACACCGGCTGAGGCTCCGCGATGGGGTTGTAGATGGCCGTGAAGCGGTGACGGGCATGCTTGAGCGAGGCTTGGGCAACGCAAGAGCTGCAGTAGTCCCAATCCGGGCAGTCCAAACACTTGTGACGGATGCCAAAGATTGTCTTGTCGCAGCCATCGCAGATGGCGTTGTGGCGAACATGGCGGCCCGGTGCAAGGGCAGCCTTGGCGGTCATGCTGAGGACAGTATCCTCGGTAGCGGGCTGGAAGCCGTGCGCGGGGTGGTGTCCGTGCTTGTTGGCGGTGTGGCAAGGGATACACAAGTCGAAGTCATCGCAAGTCGTGCAAGTGACAAACTCATGCTCTGGCAGCACATACACGCAGTTGTTGCAAGTGCGAGTGGGCATGCGAGCCTCCTCGGCAAGAGTCTTCGTCTCTTCCGCGAAGGCACCGGGAATCTCGGTCTTGATGTCTTGCTCAACAGGGGAGTTCATCATCTCGCGGGAGACCTCGTCCTTGATGTACTCGGCCTTGCGCCCAATACGCTCGGTTGTGCTGGTGACGACCTTGCCGTCCTTGATAGAACGCTTGATCAGCCAGTGGCCTTCGCCAGGGCAAAGTTGGCCGCCGGAGATGCAGGTCTCGCAGAGGTCGTAGTCACCACCGTCACAGATGCTGCAGTGGTAGTGCGCATCGTACATGGCATTGTCGCAGTTGTTGCAGTAGACCGACCACTGCCCTTGGGCAGAAACGGCAGGAGTGGCAACAGGCTTGCGGCTGCGGAAGGCGAGCTCACGAGGAACGGCGTGGCCGGCACGGGCGAGGTTGTTGAAGAATTCAGAACGGTCCGAGCTGAAAGGACGTGGTGTCGGGGCGTCACATTCGACGAGGGTCTGCTGTGATGCACGAGCCTCGCGGAACTGGAAGATGCCACTGCCGATGGAACGGCCATCGAGGGCGGTCGAATCGCGAGACGACGCCTGGTTGTCTGGTGAGCGGACGATGACAGGCTCCACTGGCTTCTCGGCGGTCATCTCTTGGTTGTCCAGGGTAGAGGAAGCCATGTCTTCAGTCTTCTCTTCGGTGGCGTCGGGAGTGACGGAGGCAGGGTCGGGAGTAACAGTGGCCTTGAGTCTCAGCTTGGACTTGGCTTTGGCAGCGCGGATGAGGGTCTTGAAGACCTGCTGGTTGGTGGGTTCGAGGATGATGTAGCCGCCTGCGGAGTCGGAGAAGCGCTCAAAGACAGCGTGCTGCTCAGGCTTGATGTTGAGGCAGTGGCGAAGCTGGAGACAAGTTGTTAGCGATGGCTCGAGTGAGTAGCACATAAATGTAAGCATGGGTCACGTGGGTCAAATGGGCTTACCTTATCAATAAGCACGTTGGCGCCGAGGTCCTTGAGAGGGAGCTTGAGCTTCTTGAGGCTGTCGTTGACAGAGATCTTGATGGTGATGGGGGTATCCGGACCGGCGGTGTTGCCGGCGTGATGGCCTGGAGTCGCCATGATGGGTTGTGTTGGAAGGTCTTTGACCGTCGTATGTGTGGTACAAGGGTTTCGCCGAGATGGCGGTGACGTATTCAAGCTGGTCGCCTCAGCGGCCGGTGTCGGTGATAAGGCGCCGTTCCCGTGGGCCGGTGCGGTTGGAGGACAGACTCGAGAAAGGGAGATGGTATGTGTGTGTAAGGGAAAGGAAGAAGGATTAGGTGGGCGATGTAGGTTGATGTGAAGTGGTGGTGCTGGAGAGAGGATGAGGATGGGGAGTGAGAGGGAGAGAGGGAGGAGGAGGAGATGTAGGCAACCAACTGTGAGCTGAAGCCGACACGGCGGCGCTTCATGCAGCTTAGCTCCGTCACATGCTGCGGGGAGAAAGAGGCGGAGGTGCACAGGCCAGGCCGGTGCCACTTCTACCATTTGCCTCTTCACTGATGAGACAAGGATTTCCAGACTTCTGTTGCGAATGTCAAGCTCGATTCACTGAGCAAAGCAGCCGACAGCAATCACTCTTTGTCATATGCATCAGCAATCCATAGAAGTGTTCATCTGCCGCCGGATCTACCCCTTGATGGAAAAAGACGTACTCAACCCCAACACTAACCCTACATCAACAAATGGTCTACAACATGTCCGCATCGCGCAGATGATTATTAGAAGGCATAATTGTTGTACTCTGGATAATGGACGATAGCGGATTGGACTGAGATAGGTCAGTACCCGATGAACGGGCTCAGTATGGTGGTAAGCCCGGATTTTGTATCTTATTGGGTCTGACTAAACAAAGTGGCTTTTGCATTCATCTGGGGATGGGTTTTCTCATTTGTCGATTCAACACGGGAAGACTTCAGCCTAGGTACACCGGGCGTGGTATTTGCACATCGCCGGTAGCAAGAGCCGGAACCATCCTCAAACTGGAATCCTCAATATCAGATACCGGCGCCTTACCATTCGACGAGCTCACAACACTCTGCCGCTCGACATCTGCAATCGCAAGCTTTCGCGCTCGGAAGCAGCGGAAGCCAAAGTAGGCAGCCGTGGCTAGGAGAGGAATGATGATCATGGGCAAACCGAGGGATCGCAAGAGCTGGATGAGCATGTGGGATCCCACTGCTGGGGCGGTGTTGTCGCCGTAAGACATGTCAGCGTGTGTTGACCGAAGGTTGAGTTCAGAGGACAGTACCAGACCGCCTGAAGTGTGAATGTGGCTCGAGAAGAAACATCAGCGTCGGAGGATCAGTTTTACTTATGGAGAAACTGGTCTTTGAGTTCTGCAAGACAAAGAGCATTGTTCCTCAGGCGAACCAACAAGTCATTCGAAAGACGAAGCATTCAAGACAAAGGCTTAGTTCAGCTAGGAACATCTTCGTGAACGTATGCAGTTGGTTTCCTCGAGTGACTGCTACCAGCGTCTTCCACCTATCGAACGACACTTGATGCCAGTGAGAGAGCAGTTTCCGGAAAGTGGTACATGTAAGTCAACAATCTCGAAGTCGTAAGCGGTAACATCAGCAGCTAAAACACGTCACAGACATGCTGGTACAAGTAACATACTCACCAACATGATATCATTTTTGCCTTGCTGTTCAGAGGTTTGTCTTCTCGGATACTCTTTCGTTGACCTTGGATGATGACGCAACAGACCCAACGATCCATCACTCCAATTGAGTACCCTCGTCATCGTGGAAGTCAACTCAATCTGTAAAAGGCAGAGTCGAGGCTACACCGACATACCGTACCGGCTATAGGTGAGGTCTGGTCGACGTATCTCCTAGCTCCCTCCCATTGTTCGACCTCGACGGCTGTATCGGAGTTAACGAAGTGACATCACAACCTGAATGGTTCCACTGCAAGCCATCATCAACCCCACCTCTCATCAACAACTAAGCTAAGGTACATATAAGATCCCAAGGTCTTCAAGAGCCAAGTACCTAGTGTCGTCTAATCAACACCCTTCACGACTTAATAAAAAAAAAACAAAAAAAAACACTCAACCCAAAATGGCCCCCCAAGTCTTCTTCATAACCGGCACCAGCACTGGCTTCGGCTACCATTACGTCGAGAAGTGTCTCAAAGAAGGCGACAAAGTCGTCGCAACCGCCCGCAACTCCTCCAAACTCTCCTTCCCCAGCGCGACCAAGGAAAACCTCCTCACGCTCGACTGTGACGTGACCAAACAAGACTCCATCAACGCCGCCTTCGACAAGGCCCTCTCCCACTTCTCCCGCATCGACGTCGTAGTCAACAACGCCGGCTACGGCCTCTCGGGCGAATTCGAGTCCCTCAGCGACGCCCAGATCCGCACGCAGATGGAAGTAAACTACTTCGGCCTGCTGAACGTCACGCGCAAAGCGCTCGAGACAATGCGCGAAGTCAACTCCCCCCCCGGAGGACGCATCCAGCAAATCACTTCGATCGGCGGGCAGCGCGGCGTGCCGACTTTCAGCATTTACTGCGCGAGTAAATGGGCGGTTGAGGGCTTCACCGAGGCGCTGGCGCTGGAGTTGAAGCCGGAGTGGAATATCAAGCTGACTTGTATTGAGCCGGGCGGATTCAGGACTGATTGGGCGGGGCGGTCGATGGATTTCGCTGCTAGCAAGAATTCTGCTTACGATCATATCGATGCGAAGACGCAGATGGGCAAAAGGCACGGGACTCAGGCTGGGGATCCGATCAAGGGGGCTGATGCGATGTGGCAGGTGGCGAAGATGGAGGATCCGCCGTTGAGGTTGGTGATTGGAAGCGATGCCTACTCGGGGATCATGGACAAGATCAAGACTTACGGGGAGAACTATCCGAAGTACAAGGAGCTGTCTAACAGCTGCGACGTGGATGGGTACGAGAGACCGCAGTGAGTGGTTGATTGTTGGACCACACCTGCCAGTGAGAGTAGATATAATTGCATAACGAACAATTCGCTGACCATTGAGAATTACATCCTTACCACCAAACCCATTCCCACGATCAATGCGTGACACCTACCCTCACACCCAAGGCATACACCCCTCCAACCCCCTCATAGCCCAATTCCCGCTCCCAAAATCCACCCCTTCCGAACTAACGCTCCTGTGATCCACCTCCCCCTCAACCCACTCCGCTTTGTATTCCAACCCCGTCTCCCTGCGCCATCCCTCCACTAACCCCCTAGCCTTAACCGGCAGCAAGACCTTCGAAGGCCCCTGGAACCACTTGGGCTGAATGACAAAAGCAAGCATGATCCTAGGCCTAGGAGTGCGATTCGGCATGCCGGCGTGCCAGAGCCTAAGGTCGCGGATGATGAGGCTGCCTTTAGTGGTGTGGGTCTGGACTGGAGGGGAAGTGAGTCGGCGAGAAGCGAGGAGGGACGGCTTGATGGTTAGGTGGGAGTCGCCAGCGCGGTCGTCGTCCACGCCGTGCTGGTCGATATTGCTATCGCGGTGACTGCCGGGCCAGATTTCCGTCGCGCCGTTCTCAGCGGCGACGTCGCACAGCGGGATGTTGATAGCATAGGCGAAGGGAAACAGAGGGTGGGCGGTATTTATATCGCTGTGAACCGGCTGCCTACCCGTAGCCTGCAGGGCTGTGTTCCCGTTGGCATAGTGGCAGACCAGATGCGGACCGAGGACGTTCTTCAGAATTGCTACGGCGGCGGGGTTGGCCCAGACGTCCTTGTACATGAGTTGGGGGTCCAAGGGTGGTGCTTGGTCCATGTTCCGAGTCTCTTTGCCGAAGTTGAAGTGATGGTTTGGGTCTTGAGCGACGTTCTCTGCTTCAGGGCCGAGGACGGCTTGGAGGTTGTCGAGGTGGGCTGGGTCGATGGCGTTGGCTAGGATGATGATGCCGTCGCGGTGGAGGAATGTCAGAGCCTCTGCCATTAATTCGGGTGATGGTGTGCCGTTGCTGCGAACTTCGTCCGGGATGGTGATGGTCTGGATACCGTTGTGCCGACAATTCACACGGTCTTGTTGTTTCGTCGAAGACATTTGAGCAGCAGAGGTGTTCTTGCCAGGTCGGACAGCTACTGTATCGTTCTCACCTGTCCATCAGCCGTGGAGTTCAATTGTATGATCTTCACTCGTGAGGTGAGGTCCCACTCATGCAAACGCAAATGTACCTGGTCAATAGAAGCGGGGTTGATGCAGGAGCAAGTGATGCAACAACTAGGTAACACAGCGGAGAGGATCTCTAGCGAAACTCGTGGCATGGTCGAAGTTGGAGTCGTTCTTGGACCAAGCCTTGGATGGAACGCTGTTCAATTTTACAATGCCTCCCAAAAAGAATGCTCGCAGCGGGGATTCTCCCACTATGTCAGCTAAGATCATATAATGCAAAGATCTTAACTATTTATATAACGAATAAACATCTTTATAATATGATATATAGATAGCTAGATACTATCGCTCCTAAGCTATATTCTAATCTGAAAATCACCTAGGTATTACTCGTATTAAGTGTATATTCTAGGATACTATTTTTCTAAAGATATATCATATAACATTTTATATCTAAAATTACAAAATTATAAAATCTAGCGTTTCTATAGATAGCGCACTTATTAGTAGGTCAATTATAGTAAAAAGTAGATAGAAATATAGCCTATATCCTAAGGATAATTCCTATATCTATTTCATAAGATACTAATATATATTCGAAGCGTAGTAGGTGAAAAACTAGAGCTTGCTTTCAAACGAGAGAGTAGCATCCGAGTCTCTGCTGCGAGCATTCTTTTTGAGATGCATTGTAAAGAATGCTACATAGTACCTAGGTATACGTTACGTGCGCGCCAGAACCAAATCCTTCATCATCCATCACCCCAACAATTGTCCCATGACACCAATGATGGTTCCCAGAAAAGAAACCGCCGAAATTCACCTGATCACTCAAAGCCGTTACCTGCGAATCCAATCCTTGCCATCGAGCTACTGTTCGCTCTCCTGAGCTCTGCGATCTTCGCAGTGTTCTCCGCCCTTCTCCTTGCACTCGCCTCAACGATTGTGCGCCTCTCCTCCGCTCTCGCCTGGTACGCAAGCGAGCTCTTCTTATTGCCGCCAACTCTCGCACCGCCGCCGATGGTTACACCACGATCGTTGCCGCCGCCGGTACTGACACCGCGGTCGTTAGCGCCAGAAGTGGAGAGACTGCTCGTGGCGCGGCGGAGTAGAGATTGGGCCTTGGAGCTTGCGGTGGAGCCGGTTGAGGACCAAGCTGAACGGCTGTCAGTGGAAGTCGAGCTGCTGCTGCCTCGCTTCAAGCTGAGGCGGTCAACTACAGCTGGCTTGGCGGCGGTACGGCGGAGATGTCCAGGAAGACGAGGCGGCGGCATCATCGCTTTGTCTTCCAGGGACTTGGGGTTGGGCGCGAATCCGCCGTCGTTTTCACGAGCTTCTTCTGCGGCGACCTCGTCACCGTCGTCTTCGTCTTGGTTTGCTCCTGACATTGTAGGCTCGTCTTCGATCTCAAGATCCGAGTCATCATCCAGTGCCGAAGGACCGACAAGAATCTGATCCGGTTCATCAAGGAGGAAGCTGAGGCTCTCACGAACCTGGCCGATGGAGGTCGGACGAGAAAAGGCAGCGTCGACTTCCCTAGTCCGGCGATGTTTGGCTGGGGGCCTCTCTTGAGATGCAGTGGCATCCTCTTCGGCAGGTCTCTTGTTGCCACCGATCTCTTGCAACGGCACACCGTCAACCTCTGGCTGCGACTGCTGCGTGTATTCTTCTGCGGCCTCCTCCTCATCAAGATCGATGGCATCCTCAGCCTCTCTCTCATCGTCGTCAGCGATGGCCTTGAGGAAAGCATCTTTACCCTTAGTATGCTTTCCCTTCTCAGCCCAATCCTTGACATTCTCGTCCTGAAGGAGCAGCTGGCGTTTGCGGGTCTCCTCACGTAGACGCATCTGTCGCCTGCGGGCAATGTAGTCGTCCTCATCCTCATCGAGATCCCAGGCCTCGCGCTGTCTCCGTCTCAGGCCACCAGTCGTGATATCTTTGTACAGTTTCTTTGTTGCTTCCTCCTCAGCAACACGCTGGCGTGCAGCGTGATGGGCAGCGATGGCGCGTTCGTCCACGTCAATGTACGACGAATCGATCATTGCCTGGTCTTCTGCCGTCTCTGGTGCGATCATCTCGGTATCGTCGCCACCAAGTCCGGCGTACTCATCCTCGGACTCCTCAGCCTGGTCATCCATCATCCGCTTCATCTCCGCTTTGGCTTCAGTACGGTCGTTGGCATTCAGATCTTCCAAGCGTTGGCGCTTCATCTCCTTGAACGCATCCTTCTTTTGAGCGGGGATCTCCGGTTCCGCCTCATCCTCGCTATCGTCTGGCGATAATTTTTTACGTTGCTGCAGACGGCCGCGTTTAGAAACCACATCCGGGGCAGGGCTCTCACTGATACGGAGCTGGACAGTCGACTGTGTCTCGTGGTCGTTCTCGGGAGCTGAAGTGAGAGTCGGTGCTCTCTCCAGCTGCCCGCGACGCCCACCTGTCCATGGAGACGGAAGCCCGGGATCTTGCGTGGGCTCCCAGCCAGGCGTTTCTGAGAGATCACTCTCTTTACGTATAAGACCACGGCCTGGGGTCTCCGGAGGCTGGGTCTCCCAGTTCAGCTCGATATCTTGGCTCTCGCCAAGGGATGGGCCAGCGGCCAATTGCGTTTGGCTGTCATCCAGATCTTGTGAAGCCATGACTGGAATGGTTGGCGGTTCAACGAAGCTGCTGGGAGGCGGGATGTGCTTCAGTATGTCGTAGCTGTCTTCTTGCGTGTCTTGTGAAGGAGCTTGCATAGTCGCGTTGAAGGCTTGGGTTGCAGACATGGCGTTGTCGTCAGATTTGGCGGCACCAAATCCGAATGCGGCGAACGGATCTTCATCTTCGTCTGCAACATTAGCCGTTCCTGGGATAACATCAGAAGAGGCCTGGCCGTCTATTTCAAGACCATCGTGATCCTCGTCGACATCGTCATCGTCATCGTCTTCAATGACATGTGATTTGCGAGATTTGCGAGTGATTGTCGGGACGTCGTTGTTATCTTGAGCCTCAGCGCTGGGATCTTCGGCGGCTTCGACCTCCGCCTCGCTTTCAACAAGATCGTCGTCCTCTTCTGCTGCAACATCCTCTGCGTCTTCATTGGTTTCGCTCTCATCCGCATTGTCGTCGATCAAGTCGTTCTTTCCAGCGTCCGCAACTTCTTCCTCGTCTTCAGCATCGCTGCGGTCGTAGTAGTCTTCATCCTCCGTCTCGTCGTCGCTCACCTCCACCGTGCCTTCGCCATTGGCTTCCCGGCGGGCAGCTTTCTCTGCCTTTCTGAGGTCTTGAGCGTCTAAGCGGGCCTTTTCTAAGAGGTTCTCGAACTCCTCGGCTTCTTTCTCTTTCTCCTCAGTGGTCTGGATAGTGATACCCTTAGCTTTAAGCTCAGCAATACGCTCCTGCTGAGCCGCAAACGCCTGCTCCCGAGCCTTTTTGCGTAACTGTGCCTCCAAGACTTGCGGATGGATTGATGGCTTAGCATTGGTAGGTCTGTTCGGCTTCGCATCAACCTGACCGAGGTGAGACAGGTGTCGCAGGGTGTGAATGGCGTTGGAGTGAGCTTCCTGCCTCTTGGACGGTTTGATACGATCGAAAACTTGCAGGTGCTTGGGCAATGGCTCAAGGACCTCGAGATCATCATCGCTTCCCTCATCTCGATATGTCTGAGGCGCCGACTTCTTACTCCAGCGAGCAATCTTAGAGTCTGGCTCCTGAGTCGAAACCTGTGCGGCTGACTTTGCGTTCTCTTCCTGAGGCAGAGAAGACATAATGATGCCTTCCATCTCAGGAAGTTCCTCTTCCTCTTCGTCAGCGACAAAACTGGTGAGTGTGTCTTCTCGAAGTAGGTTCATCTTCGCGAGGGTATCTTCCGGAATTGATGTCATCTTTGTCAGAGCACCTCTCTCAACCAGCAGTCTTTGTTTGTCGAGAGGTGTCGGTGGACTGGATGGAGGTGTGGAGAAAGGTTCTTTAGGTCGAGCTGCCGAAGGCGATGCTTCGATGCCGTCGCTGCTAGGCATGGACGATGAGTTCTTCTCGTTCTGGTTTGACTGTTGGTTAGGTTGGCGAAAGTTGAAGCGTGCGAAGAGGTCGGTCGTGCTGAACTTTTTCTTGACCTTGATCTGATGGGCCAGTGCCTGTTGGCGAGCCAGTCTTTGTGTTTCCCTCTCCATCTCAAGCATGGCTTTCTTGCTCGCCTTACGGGTTGGTCTTGCGGCGTCAGACAGTATGCGCTCAACATTTGGATCTGCTGGAGCTTCTTGTGAGCCTTCGAAAGCTTCTTCAGGGAGATCGGACGATGCGTGCTCAGATCCGTTGTTGCCATTGCTTTTGCGAGACTTCTTAACCTTCTGCTGTTCACTTTCGCGAGCTAGACGTTCTGCTCGCTTTTGAGCTACGAGCTCTGCTAGTCTGTTCGGCCCAGGCAAGTCGTCTTCTCCATCGCTTTTGTTGAGCGTTGATTTCGCTGGACTGACGAAGAGGCCGGTGCCCTTTTTGTGGGACGAAGCAGAGGGCGATCCAGAAGCTGCTCGCTCGAAGGCCTCGCGTCTGCGTCTCTCGCTGGTCGGTTTCAGCGAAGTGGCAGAATAAAGATCATCGTCGCTGTCGTTTTGGGAAGCCGTGTTTGGTGCTCCCAAGTCCAGCATTCTCCTAGCGGCGCGACCTTGAGGTCTTCTGATGATTCCCTCCTCTTCATCATCATCCTCGCCGCTTAATTGTGCAGAAGTTCGGGTGGTTTCGTTTGATCCGTGTGGTGCCTTGCTTGCAGCCGGCTCGGCCTCGTCTTCGCTGTCGTCCATGAACGGGCGTGACACAGTTGGACGATCGTCGACTATGAGGTTTTTACGCGTTGGTGAAGGTGTAGGGGCGTTGTCGATGTCTGCGAGCATCTTGGCCACCTTGGACCGCGGGCTGAGGTAGTCGTCGCCTAGGTCAATGGCATCGTCGTCCGCTGGCGGCGGCGAAGAGCGTTCGACCGCCATGCTTGGGGTTTCGTGTATCCTGAGGACGTGATCGGCGATTGGGTTTTCTGTTGGTGTTATGGGGCAATTGCAGTGATAATAAGCGAGTATCACTAGATTTAATGTGCAAGAATGGTACAAAGGTGTCGATGTGGTGAGGAGAAAACGGGACGTAAACGAGCGCGCGTTAGAAAGCGCGTATGGTCGCGCTTGACATTCGCACGCGTCCAGCCACCACTCTGACGCAAAAGGTTTCAGCCACAAAGCGGCTTCTCATCATCGGATTGGAGTTGAGCCACGATCAGATAACGCGGCACAGACTTCCGTTTCAAGACGAAGACCTCCGAGAAGCTCAAACCAGGTCCGAAAGTCTACGGCTCTCCTGCTGCAATAATTACCTGTATAGTTATCCAAGAGCATCCTAACCCACCGTCTCGCACACCCTTGCAGAGACCTTTCGTACATGTCCGCCAATGCCACGTCTTTAAGACGCATCTTGCGATCTATCGGATCTCATGCAACGCCCTCATCGCATACCAATCGATATTCTTCAGTATCAACACCTCGACAAAATACTTGCACTACCTCGCAGGTGCTTGGTCGCCCAACGAAATGTCACCATGGATCTCAACATAGCCGGCGATATGGCTCCTCTCCCCGATGTCTGAATGCACAACACCAGAAAACAGCCGAGGCACGAACTCTTCAACCTACCTCGAACCAAGCTCCAAGCGAGAGCCATGGAAAGAAGAGTGAAGAGGGCGACGGAGTACTGGTTGTTCGGAGGGTTAAGGCCCAAACGCCGCCACATCTGCTCGTACGGAAGATACGCGAAGCAGACACGTCACCAGTCAACACCGAAGCCGCAGTCAAGGACAAACCAGCTTTCCGCGAGCGGTACTTTCTTGCAAACAGGGCGCAGGACAACGAGCGTATGAAAAAGCAAGCGCGTCGCCACAAGTTGCTGGGAGAGCGTCACGAGTTCTCGGAAGAAAAGGCATGGCGTCTAACCCTTCGACTCCTTGAACAGGACAGCCCGGATGGATCAAAATACTACAAAAAGCGTATGGAGACAATACGACTACCAGATGGCATATTTGCAAGGTGGCTTCGCGACCCGGGCGAGTCAATTCTTGAGGTCATGCAGCGAACAGGGAGCCATGTACAAGTTGTTCCTGGAAAAGACACAGGACTGTTCTCGTCTCTCACACTCCTGGGTACAACTGCCCAGAATGCAGCGGCGAAAAAGTTTCTGCAGGAGTCAGACCTTTTAGGTGCTGTGAGCGGAGATGACATTGACGCATTGAAGTCTCTTGCAGATTATCATCTGCGTTCGGAGATCTCGGACCGTCATGGCAAAGCTGTGAAGGAAGACAATGACAAAACTGAGGAAGACATCGATGAGTCGCTATACGATCTTCTAGACGAGACTGAGCTGGGACAACTAGAGAATATTGTCGACACAGTGACCGAGACACCGACCAGAGCGGTTTGGTCACAAGGTTCCGCAACCTTCGACGTTCAGCGCACAGCAAAGAAGACTCCGAGCGATCCGGCTTCCGGTACACAACAACATACGGCTCTCACATCCGCTGTGTCTTTAACGGCTCATATCGAGGACCTCACGGCGTCGATACCTCGACAAGTCTGGCTCAAGCGTTTTAAGAACCTGAACCAAGCACAAACCGCCGTACGTACTGAGCTGGTGTCGCTTTTGACAAATCCGGAGAATGCTCACTTGGTGACTCCTTCGGCTGCTGGCAAAGCCTTGCAATTTCTCGCGCGCCATATGCAGTTTCCCGCCATTCGCGAAATCATGAATGCTCTGAAAGACAAGAAGTTGGTGATCGACGTCGACGTCTTCAACAACCTACTGGCAGCTGCAGCACAAGCCGAGAACACCCATGCCTTCCACTATTTGCTGTATGCAATGCGAGCGCGAGGGTTTGCCCCAAACGCAGGCACCTGGATCCATTTCCTCACACTGATGATGAAGCGTTTCCCCGACGACGTCGACAAAGTTCGTTCCAATATGCAAACGAAAGCCGTTGACGCTGATATATCGACGAGAATTGAGAGCCTTGAGAATTACTCTGTTGCATTGCTCGCAAGCTTCATCGACTCCTACCCCGGATCTTCGTTCAAGGATTTTGTCAAGAACATCAGCGATGACATGCCTGGCGTCAGGTGGCTTACGTGCTTCTCAGCGAACAAAATGTGTCATCATCTGCTGAAGACTGGCAACACATCGACGGCATTCGAAGTTGTCGACGAACTTGTGATTCGAGGCGGTCGCCCGGATGTCATCACCATCAACACTTTCCTCGGCGCCGCTGAGAAGGATGGCAGCATGGAAATGGCCGTGGCCATTTTGAGGAAGTTCCACGATCTCAGCGCAAACTCCACACCTCTCGCCGGGAACAACGCCGATCGGTACGCGACTCTACCGCGCGTCCACGACCTTTCCATCCCATTGAACAACATCAGCTTCCAGCTGTTATCCTCGCTCGCCTGGGGAAGGAAGTACTTCAATTGTTTACGCGTCTTCTGGCGATACTCTTGCTGCGCCGGCCACATCAAACACAAAATCCGCAAGAACATGCGCCAAAGCATTAACTTCGGTGTAAGTCCGCATGCCTTGACGGAGCGGACGGACGAGAGTGACCGGGCACGAATGTGGAACGCCTGGGCAGCAAAGTTCGCCATCGGCGTGCAAGCCGGCCTCGACCCGCGAAGTGCGGCCAAGGTGTTGTCGACAGCTCGAGGGGTTGAGACAACGGCCGGCAACGACGCTCCCTTAAGCGGTCCACAGAGCCAACAACCCGGCCCTCCACTTTCGCGGAATCTTGTCAAGAAGCAAAGGCTGCAGATATTTGAGCAAGACCATAGAGAAGTGCAGTCACTGCATCCGATCAGACCTCTCGTTGACGTTGCCGAGGAAGCGTTCCACAAGGACAGAGCGTGGAAGCACGGCTTGGTCGGCCTGCCCAAAGGCCTGAAGAAGTTCAAATCTTACGATCATATGTTCGATCATATGCTGCAAGATGGCATCGAGGTCCCAGTGGGAGTTGGAGATGCGACGTCGATGGAGCTGTAAAGTTAGATTTTCCGCTCAACAACATATCCTGTAAAAATGTAAAAATGTAAAAATGTAACAACATACTTCAATGTGTCAACTGTCCTGTCCATACATTTATGTATATGCTTTTACTCAGACTTGATGAGAAAGCGAGCAGTAACCATGTGTGGGATTCATGTTCCGTCGCCAAGTGCTGGGGACTTGATATAAAGTGACGACCCGACGAACGCCAGCTCAAAAACTCCGGAACTACATACCACTGTGGGTACTCAACAGACAGAGATGTGCAGTCGGATCACATGAAGGAAGATGTAGGCCGGGAAAATGGCAAAAAAAGATAGCTCCCACGGAGAGGCTCGAACTCTCAACCTTGAGATCACGATAGATCGTAAAAGTCTCACGCGCTAGCCAATTGTGCCACGCGGGATGAGCTGATACTTGGCGCTCAAAATTCATATATATAGCTTTGGCCGTTTGCTCACAAAGCAGCAAATCATCGTGCTACACAATCTCGCATTCACTTTCGACATCGTCGTGATCGTGGAATCGGTAAACGACAGGCGTGTGCCCGAGCTACCAACCTCTGACTCGGAACAAAGTCACAAAGTAACAGGTCGAAGTTCAATCTTGTCGACCAGAAGAGATCAGGACCTAGCAAGAATGTAAACATCCAAACACATCCATGAGCAATCCAAGCCCCAAACTCGGTTGCCAAACCGACAATGAGGACTTGCCAAACAATCCGATCCAGCCAAATGAAAACATCCACACATCAACGCGAGACACTTTCTGCGAAGCAACTAATCAATAAACGATTATCCACGACCAAGGCCAGCCACATACAGTATTCATTTTGCACACACGAATAGATATATAGACAAGGCGAACGAGAAACATGTACCTGGCCATAAATCCCCAACGGGGCTGATCCGATATAGATCCCTCTCCTATTCCCCGAGATCGACCGGTAGTTGTTCACATTATTATACGAGGCGGCAAGCGCTTCGAGAAGATCCAGGGCGCTGTTTCGTCAGTCTGTAGACAAAAGCGACGAAACACAAAAGCCTCGGCGGTAGATGCAAGTGCCGTGCCGTGCCGTGATGTCTACGCAAAAAGGAGCGACGGCCGGTCGCAGGAAGACATCAAATCTCCACGTCTTGTGCTTAGCGTGGGAGTTATTGGGTTTCTCTGCGTAAGGAGGCGACTGTCTGTCACAGCCTGTTCGTCGGATTCGCGATGGATGGATTGGGAGTTATGAATGAAAGAGTGGGAAGAAGCAGGAGTGAGTAGGGTTCCGAAAACATGAGGTAAGCCTTTGAGATTCAGAGCCTCGAACGACTTGAGCACAGACAAGTCAGACGAATACACGGCCACTGATTATATGTATGTGCATTAGACAGACAAGATGCAGGTGGATATGATAGCAAAAGAAGCCTCGCCGACTATCGCGAACGCCTCGCATTATTCGATGTCCAGTTCCTACATGTGATAATGATGAGAAACAAAGGGTGTGGGTGGGACCTTACATTAGCGGCACCGCCGAAGGAAGGCCTGCTCCTCCTCGCGCGCGTAGCAGGGTGCAGGGTAGAATGCAAAGAGATCTAAAATAAAACCCTCGCATCCTTGTCGAAAAAGTTGCATGATCTTCGCGCCGTGGTTGATCTCCGCATCGCATCCGCATCGTGGGCGGTTTGGTGTTGCCCTGCCCTGCGTAATGTTCATCCATCGTGGAACTGGAACTGGTGAGGTACATGCCAGCCGAGGTGGATGTGATGTCGTGATCGGACTTGCAGGTTGTTGGCGGTGATGGATGCGTCGATACGTGTAGTGACTCAAAGGGACATGGGAGTTTGGAATAAAGTCGGGCGGGCACACCGTGTGCATGTACCGTGTAGCCGTGTATGCATGCAACGTGCAAAGTGTGATATCGCAAGCAAAGACCTGATGATAAGAAGATGAAGCACGGTGTTCTTCGTTGATAAGGGTCGCATGGAGAGAGTCCCTGATCTTAGCAGCAGCCTGTTTTTCGAAACGACGAAACGATCCGGAGGCATCGACTGATAGGGAGCTGGAAGGGGATGTTGCGAATCGAGACATCATCAAAGTACATCGTCGTCAGTGCGCGAAGGCAGCAGGATTTCTGCGCTGCGATCAGTAGTACGACCGGCGCAGGGCTTTGCTGGGATCGTTATTGCAGACACCAAGACAGCGCATGTTTTCAGGGGCTGGGTTCCCCGAAGCGGCTTTTGCCTCCCCTATATCCGTGAGGGTGATTTTCCATGCGAAAACGAGATGGAAGGATTATTTCATGGCAATTTGCAATCAGACGGAAGTTGCCTGTATGCAGTTTTTTTTCTCTTATGCAGACCGGTATCTGGCGGCCAAACCGCCTATGCGTGATTTAGCGGGAAACCTTAAATGGATGGACTATCGTGTCTGGACTGCCGTTGGTCTGAAGTACGAAACGCGAACTTAATTTTTTTTCTCTTTCTTCTGTTGGCGCGACCGCTGGCTAAAGGGACTGGTGCTTCGACGTGGAAGTGTAGCGTTGGATTGTTAGACTGGCAGGAATTCGGTGGGAAAGGCTGGTGAGCTGCACCATTCGAGGTCCGAGAACACCAAGCAGCACGGGCGGTGTGTGATACAACAATGATGATGATAAGAATAAGAATGATCTATGGATGCGCGTGGTGAATCACCGTTGCGTCCCATGCTTTGGCGGCGTGGGAGCAGCGGCGCCGATCAGGACAGTGCAAGACAGGCCTGGCAGCCACCTGGTAATAATAATGCAGAGAGGGCGAGGCTTGACATGTTTGCGACAACGCGTCGGTGTTCGGGAGTGGGAAGAGCCGGTGGATTGGTGATCTGGTGTGGAGTAGAAGAGGCCGTAGTAATAGGTAAGTAAAGAATAGTGAGGCGCCAGCGCCCGTTGATCCCATTCAACCGTTGAGCTAAGCGTTGATGCTTAAAGGGAGTGACATGCTCATCCATACGGCTATGGCTAAGGAGCTATACTGCCAACAAGCACAACATCAGTACATCGTATCCATGGAAGCATTGGGATACATTGTTGATTGCACAATCTCATGTGCTTCATGGACCCAACTCAAGATCGGCGTTATCGTTGAATGTTGTACTGTAGGTACTGTTGTAAGCTTAACGGATAGCAGCAGCACCCTTATGCGTCAAGATTCAACACTCTATTCGGCCGGTAAGCAGGCAGGTAGGTAGGTAGGCATGCTGCAGCTGCGGTAGTTGAACACTACATGTACCTATGTGTTGTGGCATGGCGGCCGGCCCAAGGTTGACAGACATGCGGCCGTATCTTTCCACGCCCTGCCACGTTAGATTGTAGCACGGGCATGCTCAGCGGCGATGCGTGCTCGGGATGTCGGTCGGGACGGATTGAAGCATGTGCCATGGCGTGTTTATCTGGTAGGAAACGTCCGATGAGAAGGACCTACACCTCCAGCAGCGACAACAACAACAGCAGCAGCAGCAGCGTCTGATGAGCCGTGCCGTGCAGTTCAATCATGCAGGCAGAAGGGCGCACTTACCGGCAGTCCATAATAGAACAATAGAAGGGGCCAATGGCAGCGATCGGTGATGTTTGTCGGTGCTTGGTGTCTGCCTTCCCCTCGGACTACGCGAAGAAGCGGCTGCTGCTGCTTGTCCCTGCCTTGCCTTGGGCTTTTTGCATGCGAAGCTCATAGGATAAGCGTACGACGCAAAACATACCGCGACCATCTCCTCCTCCACTGTACCTAGCTGCCCCGACAGCCCTCACTACTCCGCCCGCCCTCGTTCTCATTGTCATTGTCCTTGTCATCGTTGAGTTGTCGCTGTCATCATCTCCATCACCGCCCTGCTGTGCTCCCAGTCCCCGGGTATTGTTCGCATCCCACACGCTCGTTTCCGCCCCGTTGTCGCCATTCACCAACCTCCCGTCCACCAAGCCCACCAACCCCTCCGCGGCGCTGTACCTCCACTCTTGGACGACAGACAAACAGGCAGGACGGACGGACACACAGTCAGACAGACACCAAGTCGGAAACTCTGAAAGCCTGCCAGGAAAGCAGCAACAGCAGCAACAACCAAGTCAGCAACTCTGTCGGATAGCGTGACGCGGCCGCTTGCATCCTGCAATATCCTCTGCAACGACCATCCCGCAGCTGGCACACGCGATACTCTGCAATAGCCGCAGTTAGTATCGTCTGCGATTCCCGCTCCTAGACTACTGAACTGCCTCCAGACTGGCACTGGCACACCGAGCCGCAGCCGCGTCGTAGTAGCAGCAGTCCACGACTCTCTGACATCCACCCGACGACCCACCTCAACCTCCCTCTCCCGCGCCTCAGTCAGCAAAAGGTCGCGTAACAAGCGAATACATCGTCACAGTCGCAGCAGCAATAATAATAATGGCGCCGTCAACGCCCCGGCTACGCATTCTCTCAGGTCAGTACTAACCGCTCCTGCCCGTCGCGCTATTGCCTACCCATCAGCGCCATCACGCCGCAGCATCCCTGGGCACCCTTTGCCCTCTGCCCTTTGCTTCGGCGTCCGCCACGCTCCATGCGTCGCATCTCCACTTTTCTAGCCCGTCCAAATATCCCACACCTGCGCGAGCCCGAAGCTTCGTCCGGTGCCATGAGGCCCTTCACGCTGCTGCCTCCTACTCATGCCTCTTTGTCCATCTCATAACCAGCCATGCGTGACGATCAGCTGACACAAACCGTCTGCGCAGTCGGCGGCAATGCTGTCTCCGCCTTCCTCTCCTGGCGCCTTTCCGCAACCAACGCCTGCGATGTAACCCTCGTTTGGAAGAGTGGCTTCGAGGCCGTGTCGCAGTATGGCATTTCGTTCAAGTAAGCCACCGCAAACCACGTCTTTCCTACCATCGCCGCTGACAACCCTCTCAGGTCGAGCACATTCGGAAACGAGCGCTTCAAGCCTAGACATGGTATGTTCCCCCCCTGACCAGCCCACCCGAAAACGCATTGCTGACGAAGCCCGACATAACAGTCGTTCGAACGCCCGAAGAAGCAGCCTCCCTCAACCGCGCCTCCTTCGATTACGTCGTGCTATGCGTCAAGGCGCTTCCCGATGTCTACGACCTTGCCTCTGTCATCGAGTCTGTCGTCGCACCACAGCACACATGCATCCTTATCAACACAACACACACCCTCGGCGTCGAGTCGTATCTCGAGCAACGCTTCCCAACAAACGTCGTTCTTTCATTGGTATCAGGAGCGGAAATTACACAGACTGGAGCAAGCGAGTTTGACCATTCGGGTCCCACGGAACTCTGGGTTGGCGCTGCAAACAAAAATTCTTCTATCCCATCATCGATACAACAAGACATGGCCGAAGCCTTAGCGATGACGCTCAAGTCTGGAATGGTGGATTGCGAAGTATCGCCTAATATTCGTCAGCAGCAATTTGAGCGCATGATTGGGTATGTGTAGCCTGACAAAGCAAGACTCGATCAAACTGGCTAACCTCTCAATACAGACCGATCGCCTTTCACCCAGCCAGTGTAATCTTTGAGACGCCGTCTCATAATGAGCTTCTGGAGAAAGTCGGCGTCCGTTCGATGGTCACGGGAGTAATCGACGAACTTCTGAACCTCGCTACCGCCCAAGGCTGCAATTTCAAGCCTGGATTCCGCGAAGCAACGATTGAGCAAATGACCGCGCCTACAGAAACGCACAGCACCATGTATCAAGACTACGCCGCCCGGAGGCCCATGGAGGTCGAGACTTATCTCGGTTCGCCCATCAAACTCGCACAAGAAGCTGGAGTCCCCGTTCCCCGAATTGAGACTCTTTACTCGATGCTACACAACGCCAACATCACAAACCAGAACCGACCACAAACCTCCACTTCTCCCAATCCTCAAGCACCGCCGCCTCGTATGTCGGCAGGGCCCGGCGCTCCACCTCCTAGAGGCTACCCTGGTCCAATGCCAGGTGCGCCTCGGAACGGCATGCGTCCGGCTCCTGGTAGTAGAGCTCCCTCCGCGCAGGGCGGCCCACCACCGCCTGGCCGTCGAGGGCCATCTATGGGTGGTTACCCGCCACGAATGAACGGCAATGGATACGGCCCACGAGGACCCCCGCAACAAATGCAGCGCAGACCCTCCTTAGAAGAAAACGACTTGGGTGAATTCAGTCATCTCATGCTCTACGACAATCTGCCAGAAGGTCAGGTTGCCCAGATGGCAGACGGTGGTTACGACATGCCAGGTGGTCCCGACATCGCCTTACGGGAAAGAGAGCTCGCTCTCCGACAGAAAGAGATTGCTCTGAGAGAACAAGAATTCAATATGCGCCGCAGAGGTCCCGGTCCCGGTCCCAGAATGCCTCCGCCGCCGGCTTCGCACGCTGGATGGGATGACGACGATGAAGACGGCGAAGATTTCTTCGATCCGAATATGATGGCCCATGGAGGACCGCCCGTTGACCCAGACCAGGTTGACATGATGAGCGTGACTTCGAGGCGAACAAGAAAGGCACCGAGCGCCAGTCAACTTCGCAACAACCCAGAAATGTCGGGCGGTGGTCCACCCGGCATGCGCCAGAGCCGTGGCCCTTTCAAGCGACCTGGTGCGAAAAACCGTATAAGCAACCAGATCATGGGTGATATGCCCAACTTGCGGGAAGAGCTGATGAGCAACCCTCTGATGGGGTACTCCTCGGACAGGTACGGCAACGTCGACCGCCACAACATGGGCGTCGAATCAAGGACAAACTCGCTCACCGCCGAAAGACTGAATGAACTCTCACGAGGTGGCATGCCTGGTGCTCCCGGTCCTCCGATGAGCCGCCGTGGTAGCCACTCTCCAGGCAATCCTCTTCAGACGAACGGACGAGGCCCAGGACCCAATCGCCCATCTCCTCCTGGCGGTTACCCGCCGAATGGTATGGGCCCACCGCCGCCTGGCATGATGCCGCAGAACGGCCGACCATCGCCGCCCGGCATGCGTCAGCCAATTCCGCGTCACCCACCAGGACATGGAAACGCGGTTGCGCCGCAGCACGTTGAACAGCAAGTCGGGGTGAGCCACCTTTATCCGCCCAAAAGTGGCCCTCAAGTACGCAGTCTGACCGGTTCTGCGAGCGCTAGCGCGAAGAGTGGTGAAAGCAGCCACTCTGTGCCTCTCGACTCCGACCCCTCCGCCCACAGTTCTAGTAGCAGCCTTGGCCCGCGCCCTCCCATCGGCGTCCGATGATGCGAAGATTGACAAAGTTGCCAAGGCCGAACGACGCAACCCGTTGCTGTCCCACAAGACCAAGACACCGCGGTGCTATTCACTATCCCCGAAGAGTTACGGACTGCGCCGAGTAGTGTGGCGACTTGGAGGACACAGCGATTCGCTCTGGATACTCGAGATCCCATTGTCGATTACCACAACATCTGACCCACTAGATATCACTTCTGCAGAACATTTATGATATTGTGTCTGTCGCTGGTTCAGATCTGGCTTGAAGTGCATAGCCGTGCTCGTTGGACTTTTTGGATCAGTCGTTGACATTGTCCAAACCTTGTCAGCTCTCGAGACGATCAGGGCTTTTGCAGCCATCCACGACGATTGAACCGGCACCAGTAGCAACATCAACACCATTTACCATTGCATTCTGGACGATTGACGACCGGGGTACGGTCTTTATGACCAAACTTATCACTCAGACCAAGTCAGATTGGTCCGAGTACATAATCCATTTGTTTTGGGCATGCTGGCGGAATTGGGAGCCAGAATGAAAAAACAACCATAAGCCACGACTGCGCCTGGGATACCAGCAGGTCGGGAAGGAAAGGAGTTCAGGAGAAGGGAGCAAGCATATCCTGCAAGAGCAGTAACACCAGGAATAATCTTCATCTTTTTTGTTTTGTTGCCTTTTACTTCTAGCATCCAAAAGTCGGCCAGTAATCAATTTTAGTGGCACTTGTTTTCTTGTCATTTGCGGTGCTCGCACGGTTCTCGATGCTTTGCTAAGCTTTCCCAGAGCTCATGCCATTCTCGCTAAGCATGTACAATTAATTTCTCACATATCTTCGGGGGACGTGAGGGTCGGTGCTCCGGTTGGCGTTCTTGGTTCGGAGTTCATCAGTCTTTCGTTTGTCAGCGATTAGTAAGAAGATGTGATCTACCATTTACACGTACGCCAATGAGATCATCGTCAACAATTGCATCATTGACAACACCCCCACTATACGCAGTCATCTCAATAGCAACATGTTAGCAAAGATATTGCGGTGCACGATCCGAGGCTCGAATACATGGAGCTGAGTATAGACCAGTGTGTCGAGACATCAAAGACTTGGTCTGCTATGCAACCATTGGCCTCGCGAGCTATAGAACAGCACTCTACTACTACTACTACCAGGTATCCACGTCCAGGCTAGACTACCCGGCCACTTCCACTGCTGTCGCACCTATCTCACTCTCGTCGTCTCCCTTACCAGCTCTCCGAATTCCTCTCTCTCTCTCTACATCATTGACAACTCTTTCAACTTCCATTCTTCAAAGTACTACCAACTCAACCAAGACCCACTACCACCTAAACCCCCAAACACAACCTAAAAAGCATACACGCCGAGAGAAACAACCAGAAAAAGAAAAGATCAAACAATGACAACCCCCCGCGTCTTCATCATCCGCCACGGCGAAACGACCTGGTCCCTCTCCGGCCGCCACACCGGCGCCACCGACATCCCCCTCACGTCCTCGGGCGAGCAGCGCATCCGCGCAACCGGGCGCGCCCTCGTGGGACCCGACCGCCTCATCGTGCCCCGCAACCTCGCGCACGTCTACGTTTCGCCTCGCAAGAGGGCGCAGAGGACGCTGGAGCTGCTCAATCTGAGGCTGCCGCTGCCTTGGGTGGACGAGCGCGGGGAGGGCGTGAATGGAGAGGATGTCAAGGGACAGCAGGAACACGACTGTGGCGCTAGGGTGGAGGTTAGCGAGAGCGTGAGGGAGTGGGAGTATGGCGATTACGAGGGGATTACGAGCAAAGAGATTGCCGAGCAGAGGAGGGAGAGGGGTGAGGCGGGGTGGGATATTTGGCGGGATGGGTGTCCGGGGGGAGAGTATGTTTGGTCATTGTTTCTTCATTTTCCCCCACTTTCTACCGACAACATCTATGTTCGTTGGTTTTGTGAAACCTTGCTCTTGGGCTCGAGAATCGCAAAAGGACGGAAAAAGTTTACCGTAACAATATTCACTGACAACTGTCCTACCTACGCAGATCCCCCGCCGACATCACCGCCCGCTGCGACGCCGTCATCGCCGACATCCGCCAGCGCTTCCACCAACACGCCATCGGCAAGCCCAAGGGCAGCGTGGCCGAGCCCTTTGACGTGCTGGTCGTGGCCCACGGCCACTTCCTGCGGGCGTTCGCGGGCCGTTGGATTGGCAAGAACATCGCGGACAACCCGAGTTTGATCCTGGAAGCCGGAGGCGTGGGGACGCTGAGCTACGAGCATCACAATTTGAACGAGCCGGCGATTCTGCTGGGTGGCGCTTTCATGAGCGATGTTGTTGAGGAGGCTGTGGAGGATGCGGAGGGGAGGAAGTAGGTGGCATGTAGGGCTGGGCGATTGAGTGTTGAGTTTTGGCTGTGTACTTGGGTATTGGTTTGCCAAGCGCAGTTGGGAGTCTCAAGTTCGACGGGAAGTAAAAGGTACATTCTGATTTTCTTTCGTTACTCGATCTTGAAAAGTGGGCACCTATTGCCAGAAAACAATCTGCATCCTTCAATCTCATTCCCTTTTCCCTTTTTTTGGACCTTTCGTTTTAGCCAACCCGAACTCCACAGTGTAAGTTGCACAGCATCTACTGGGCCATGTAGCTCTTGACGTCAATGCCCTCCTTGGGGTACTCGGGCAGCTGGACGCCGAATCTCTTCTCAACCTGTCCGAGGACCTCCTGGTCCTGCTCAGAGCTGACGAAGCTGATGGCTACACCCTTGGTACCGAAACGACCAGCGCGACCGACACGGTGAAGGTAGCTGTCAGCGTCGGCGGGCAAGTCGTAGTTGATGGCCAAGTTGATGCGCTCAATGTCGATACCACGACCAAAGACGTCGGTGGAGACACAGATGCGCTCCTTGAAGTCCTTGAACTTCTGGTAGCGCTTAATACGCTCCTCTTGGCTGACACCGGAGTGCACAGCGATCGAGGGGAAGTTGCACTCCCGGAGAAGCTTGTCGAGCTCGGTGCAGCGAAGAGTGGACTTGACGAAGATGATGACCTGGTTGTACTCCAGCTCGTCAAGAAGGTCGTTGAGCTTGCGGTTCTTCTCGGCCTCGGTGAGCTTGACGTAGTACTGCTGGAGACCGTGGAGGGTGAGCTTCGCCTCCTCCTTCTCAATGTACTCGCTGGGGTTGCGCATGAACTTCCTGCAGATAGGAAGGACCTCCTGGGACAGAGTGGCGGAGAACATCATGACCTGCTTCTGGGTGGGAGTAACGCGGAAGATCTCCTGCACGTCGCGGCGCATGTCTGGTGCGAGTTGTTAGCAAAGTCACTGTTGCAAGGGATGAAAGTTCTCAACATACCAATCTGGTCGAGCATCTTGTCACACTCATCGAGCACAAAGCGCTGGACGTTGCCCAGACGGAGGTGCTTGTCGCGCACGAGTGCGTTCAGGCGACCGGGAGTGGCGACAATGATGTGAGGGTGGGTCTCCTTGTTTTGGAGAATGTTGATGTTGTCCTGGATGGGAGTGCCACCGTAGAAGACAGAGGTCTTGACGTCCGGAAGGTACTTGCTGAAACGGGCGTACTCGTTCTTGATCTGGAAAGCCAACTCGCGGGTGTGGCACATGACAAGCACCGAGCACTCGCCGTTGACAGGCTCGATCTGCTGAAGGGTTGCCAAGACGAAAATGGCAGTTTTGCCAAGACCAGATTTGGCCTGACCAAGGATGTCAGCTCCAAGAATTGCCTGCGGAATGCAGTTTTGCTGGACTGTGGTTATAGAATGTCAGATATTGGCCAGAAGATAATAGCTCGAGCGCGAGCGTCGTGTCTGTCCATCTCAGAAATCAAGCTGTGCCACCTCGCCAACAACACCCACACCACCTGATAGAATGCGCTTGTCCACTGCAAACGCCATTCTCCTTCTCACTGGGACAGGCGAATGTCTTGGACTCTTTCGAGCTATGACTCTTATTCGCGCTCGAGGTCCTGCCAAGCCAGGGGCAATGCCTCGCCCGGCCGTGAGGTTGGCGACATGTCTGGACACAGCCGTGTAGTGCCACAGAGAGATGTCGCCGTATCGCTTCTCCTCCTCGCAGATACTTGGTGGATCGAATGATATACCGCTTTCTTGATTTCGCGCTGCTCCTTGCAGACTGGATTCTGAGATGGACGGACGCTCGGCGCTTCGGAACCACGGAAGCACAGAGGGATGGGTAACTAACTCATGGACGGGTGCTCGAAACCGCAGTCGGTGATGGCCTTGAGGAGCTCGGGCTTGAGCAGGAAGTCGCGGAAAGAAGTGCTGTGCACACCGGCGTAGGAGCCCTGCGCATCGGTGGTCCCGGTCGCGGCGGCGTCCTTCTTGGCGTCGCCATTGGAGGCGGCCGGAGCGGCGTCAGTGGTCTGGAGCTCCTCGTCGGAGTAGTCGATGAGATCCTCCTCGGCAGACATGTTGGCTAGATGTGAAGTCGGTATGTGTTGCGCGTCAAGCTGGGGACTCGGGTGAGTAAAGGTTGATGAAAGCGGCGATCCTAGAGGCCGTCGCTATGTGTGGAGATGGAGGTGATGAAGAAGACCGGACGTGATGGTCTGGTTGTGGTTGAGTTTGGGTGGGTGATGGAGAGAGTGTGAGTGCGAGTGACGATGTTGTTGTAGACTGGACGCGAACAGCCTCTGCCCGCAATCCAAATCCGGCCGTGCACGGAGCGCTAAGCCCCAAGCAGCTGACTCGACCATGCCTCACTTCGTTCTTGGAGATTTACCACTAACATGCTCTGATGCATAAAAAGGCATATGCCAATCACAGTCGCCAATAAATTAGTTATGCCATCGTTGTAAGCGATGTCGTGTAACAAGAAAACGAAGATCGAAGCTGGCTGAAAATTCGACTGACTGCGGTCGAAACATCGCATCGAAATGGCAAAGCAAAAAGTCCCAAAAGGAGTGCCGAACAAGCACCTACACGCCAGAATCGCATACTTGCATAAAATAGCAAACTACTTGAGCACTCAGTCTCTCGCCAAACCGGCCGAAGCTCAAGAGGCTACATCTGCAGACACGTGCAAGAAACCCACAACCGGAGAACACCCCAACCCCAACCCTCCCGGAACGCTCGCCACGGACACAACAACCTCTCTCGCGAACCACAAACCTTCACCGGGACACCCCAGCACCGCCACTTTCAACCCTCCAGCCTCAGGTCTCCCTCTGCAACTCACCGCGCACCTTCGATCCGTGGCTCAGAAGGGTCAAATCCGGCTCTCGCGCGACCTCAAGCATTCCTTTTGCAAAATCTGCAGCTCGCCTTTAATCGAGGCTGAGACTTGTATCCGGTCTACGGAGAATCTGAGCAAGAAAGGGCGCAAACCATGGGCCGAGGTGGCGGTTGTTACGTGCTGTGCTTGTGGCGCGAGCAAGCGGTTTCCAGTTGGCGCGAGGAGACAGAAGAGGAGGGCTTTACGGAGGGTGGACGGGAAGGAGGGGAATGGAGTTCCTGATGGTGCAGGTCGTCAAGGGTCGAAAGACGAGCAAGCCGGGATGGAAGGTGTCGTGGAAGAGAGCACGCCTACGAAGACTAACGGGTCAAGTATCTTGCCTGCTAGGGAGAGCCGGACTCTGATGGATAAACGCGGCAATGCTGAATGAGGTTGGCACAGAAACACTCTCGGAGGCGAATCACGATGTTTGACTTCATGGCAATGCTCAGTGAAGAATCTGGGTTTAACGTAGCTGTGGAAAATAATTTTGACGGCCACGATCATGGCCCATTGTGTACAGTATGCCCTTTCCAAAACCTCCATCCCGATAACGCCTCGCTAAACAGAACCATTCCAACCCATGACTGGGTGGCCAACGTGAATTCGTAGTATCTCTTACTCGTCCGCCTTCAGTCCGCAGAGATCCCATCCAAAGATGGAGTCCAACAGGTAAATCAGCCGCCAGTAGACATTGGCGCGATCGTAGTCGAAAGTGCCATCGGGGCGACGCGGCAGAGTGGATCCGAAGATCTCGTTGCCGCCTATCCACGAAGCCCAACTCTGGCTGGTCTGCTTTGGCAGCAGAGCTTGCTCAGCAGGCAAGAGAACAGCCCTTGTAGCCTGGATTCTGGCCGGTCGTGGCTGAAGCTGTGTGTTTGAGTTGGTAGGTCGAAGCTCGAACGCAGTGGATGATGTCTCTCGCATGGGCTGGTCGAACAGGTTCATCCGGGGAGGAGGTTGTGAAGATTTTTGTGCTCCGCCGACAGTGGCTGAAGAGAGGGTTTCCGAGCTTGCGGGAGACTCCTGTACCGGGTCTTTCGCGAAGGTCTTTGGGAGTGTGTCTTCTGTGATTTGCGCGCCTGCGCTGCTTGCGAAGATTGGAGCGTCTTTGCTCGGCCCAATGCCTCTGTAGGGTTCTGCGTAGACAAGGTGTCCACGGACCAGGTGCGGCGATCGGGAGCACGCCAGATCGGCTCCCTCGGGTGAGTCGAACGTGACCTTGATCCAGTGATTGCCGCCGTGGAATGTGTTTTTTCTTCGCAGCGAAGCTTTCGAAAGGTTTCTCTGCGCTGCCATCCTCAAGTTCGTGCGCGACATGTCCTGCCTGTGCCCAGGAGGCTGTCTTTCGTAGTCCTCCAAGATCACTCCATTGGAGACGTTCTCATAATATTCAAGCGCAGCCCATTGCAGCTCTTCACCGAATCCGTAGATCAAAATTTCTGTCGGCTCCTTCACCTCGTTCTTCGCAGGACCGGACACCGTATTAAGGTCGACCGTCTGGAGAGCGCCCTTGCCTGCATCCTTCTCGCGAGTCTCCGTTCGAAGCCTGTTGAAGACCGCGTCCTCGGCAGCCATGTTCTCAATCTTGATCCTGTCCTCCTCCTTCCTGGGCTCTGCAGTTTTTGATCTGCTTCTGCTCGTTCCGCGGCGGCGCACCGAGCGGCCAAAGGGACCTTTTTCGACGGGCTCGCGACGCGCTGTGATATCGGCGCCATCTGCGCGCTCGTATGCCCATGGCAGGCGTTTGCCAGTGGCGTCGATGTAGCGTTCATTCTCAGGCACGGCGTGGACCTGCATCCCGCCGCGGCCAAAGTTGGCGTAGCCGTTCATTTCGGGTGGTTTGAATTCAATAAGACAATATAGATTCGTGCCAGCCAGTCGAGAAGTAGGTGGTTGGCGGCCGTCAAGATGATGGGTGGCAGTGGTTGTTCGTTGTAGCTCAGCTGCTTAAGTGGCTGTCAAGAAAGTCAAGTTTCTCGTGTTTACCTAGATGGTCTGTGCTTACGCGTCGTCAAGGGTCTCACTCATGGCAGCATCAAAACGCCGTACTTTTGTCAATAGTTGTTCTTTGAATGATTATCATCGCAGACAATAGTACTGTACTATTCATTTCCAAGGGAATAACTTTACCAGGAACAACACAACCGCTTGTCAGATCGCAGAGTTCTCAAAAAGGAAGCACAACTTTCAACGGAGACTCGAACATACCTCAAACCTTGACGCGGTAGCATCTCTATTATTAAACAAGGCGGCAGTATCAAATATGAAGCCTCGCCCGGAATGGTATGCAAGAAGTTGCTTCAAACCCTGCCTGTTTGAGGAATAGGTACTGCACAACACGAGCGCATGTTCCTTTGCATTGAGCTTAGTCATGTAATCGACGGCATCCAGATCCTCAGCAGCCGCGAGCCAGCATACTCTACATATCGAATGACTCGCCTCGCCTAGGCCCCATGATGTTGCATACGGTACTAATGTACCAACATACATGCATTGGAGCGACATCGGAGTTGTGTAGTACAGGTGCTGTTAGCGAATACGGGCCTTGCTGGAGGCTCGACTGCTTCACCCGTTTGTCTTTGCTTGAGCAATAGTGTATGCGCAAAATGCATCCTCTCTGCCACATGGCATTCAGCGCCAAGTGAAGGAATGGCATACTCGCGATCTACAGATCGTCCGGTAGGCGCTTCCCTCTCGTCTTGTATACTTGCCTTTTCTCTCCAACTGCATCCGGATTCAGTGATACTATCAGAGTCCACAGACGCGTGGCCTCAGACCGACATGGCCGTCGTTATGAGCCTGCCACGCCTGCACGCCTCTTGTACACCTGGCTCCTCTTTCAAGTGATGCCAGTCTTACGCGACTCTTATCCGAGTGGCATCAGGCGGCTATGCTAACTTTTCGCCGACCACGCCGTGACAGCCGCGTTATGGCGGGCCGTCTCGTGCCACCTGATACTGTGCATTCGATATCGAGACATGACTTGCTTGCTTCGCCGGTCTGGGGAACGTGGGGAAACGAAAGGATGCGCCGTTTCGGCCAAGCGACCAGTACCAATAATGTTGTTTACGTGGCGGGCACGGCGGGTTTCTTTGCTTTGCCTGCTGAGCTATCTGCTGGGCCTTGCCTACTTCGGAGAGCGCACAGTTCTCCAAGGCCAGCGGACATGGCGATGTTGAAGCTTGGTCTCCTCTTCGTTGCCCGAGCCAGACTTGATCTTGATTGCAAGAGGTAACGGTCCGGATGCCGGCTGATGTTCGCCAGGATTCTAGTCCACAGTCGCCGATGAGGATCTGGCGTCGGGAGTTCTGATTACTCTGATCCCTAGCGATTGCCAGCCTCATTCTGGAGCCGCTAGTTGGTGGCAACACGCAACGCGATATGTGCTTATCTTCAAGCGTGGTCCAGAATCATCAACTAATGCATCGCTACCTGGTGTTCGCGTTGTGCTCTCCACATCAGCATATGAGTCCCCTCCACACCTCGGCTACGGGCGGCGGGCAATAAACGGTTACCCATTATGTTGCATGCGACCTACGATATCGTGACGCAGGAAGCCTTCACAGTGGCGTCGGAGAAATGAGCGCGTGGTGCAACGTTGGCCTCATGGCAGCAGAGCCATGGGAGCGGTGGCATTGTGTCAAAGTCATGAATGCATCAGGATGCATCAGTGCCACTGAGGGGACCATCTGCACACCAGTCATTGGCCGCCATGGCCCCGTCTCCTACCAAGCCGCGTGATAGCTGCCCGCTAGGTGGAGGGCCAGGACGGGGAGGGGTAAGATAATATCTTACCTTCCAGTAGCACCCGTGGCAAGGATAAGGCTGCGTGTGTGTTGGGGTCAATACGGCAGGCGGTGACGGGGGAACCTTAAGACACTTTTCCAGCTAACGCATGCCTCGTCGCATTTCTTGCCTGGGTACTGCAGCCTCGTAGTCTTGCGACATATGTACTGACAACATCTACAACGTGCGATTGCGCAGCAGCACCGCGAGCGGCAGGCACAGACTCATGGCAGAGGACATCCAAATACCTTCGCCTTCCGTCTTCCTGCGCCGCAGCCCAAGCCCACCTCGACCACGAGACGACCAACCGCCTGTTGCCAAAAATGCTCGCAGGCAGTCTACGAAGAAGACCCCCGTGCGTAAACAGTCGGCGCCCGCCGCCGCCTCTGTCGATGGACCGCCCAAGCCCAAGCAGTCGAAGAGTCGCAACGGTATGTATCGCAGGGTGCTTCCATGCATCAGCAACACGAGCTCCTTATACGTGCAAGGCCGTTCATGACTAGACGTGTGCTGACGATGCGAAATCGCAGGCTGTGTAACGTGCAAAGCGAAACGACTGAAATGCGGCGAAGAGAAACCTGGATGCCAACAGTGCGCAAAGCGCAAGGTCGAGTGCGGCGGTTACAGAAAAGACTTCAAATGGCGTCCGTTCGAAGAGACCAACGTCAAAGCAAACATCGACCGACAGAAGAGAGGTATGCGTGCAGCCACCGTCCATATTGCTACGTTACCTCTATCGCTGCTGACATCGAGCATAGCATCACCACCGAGACAATTCTCATTCGACGTCAACCCTAATAAAGAGTTTCCTGCTGCAGTCGCCGAGCCGATATCGTCGGCCAGCCAATCGAGAGCTTCCAAGATCTCGCGGTCTTCAAGAGACAGTGGTATCGGTACTTTCAACGACGATGAGACGGACACAGCAGAGGTACAGTTGCCACAACGACCAGCACCTCGCCGTGCCGCCACTCATGATGTGCCCGATGAACATCGCGTTATCTCGCCTATCGCAGAAAGTCACGAGCCTGGCCCATCGACTGGTAGTGCACCTGCTACGCCCTTATCTAAGGACTCTGCCAGCGTGCCGATCACCGCGATAAGCCCGCGAACCGTCACCAATCGACCTTCCTCCATTGATGCCTCTGTCCAGCGACCAATGAGCATGGGATCACCGACGCTCACTGAGATTCTCGCGCCAACGGCCGAGGTGAGCCTTTCGGATGGGGATTATGTGCCGTTCCAGATGCCTGATGATTATCATCTTCCACTTGACGACTTTCCAGATATTGGGCCCATGCCAGATGATCACAACATCCTCAACGAGGACATCGAAGAACTGCTCCGTTCGGGCCAGCCCATCGACGATCCGCAGTTGGCATGGGCAGCACGTTATATGGATCCCTTGGATCCGATGTCTTCTCACGAGTCACCAAACTCGGACGATGCGATCGATGCCTGGCATGGCTTCATGTATAGTCAGCCGGTGTTTGCTGAGGACAGCCCAGAAATGCTTGCCCTCCGTTTCGACAGGTTCACTTGCGGCATTCTCTCCGTCATGGATGGACCAACAGAAAACTCGTGGCGTTGGTTGATCTGGCCTCTGGCTCAGGATTCTCCAGCACTGTATCACGCCATCCTTGCGATGACATCTTACCACGGATCGTCAGACATTCCTCATCTGCGTCTATCAGGCCACGAACATAAGGCTAAGAGTATACGCTACATCCAAGAAGGCATCAGGGACCACAGCATGACTGATCAAACCGCAATCGCCACCGCGTTGACTCTTGGATTTTCGGAGTCGTGGGATCAGCACACCGCCACCGGCAACACGCACATCAAGGGTGCGCAAGCATTAGTCAAACGAACTCTGGCAGATCACCGCCGCAACCCACTGCAAGGTAAGGAGCTCCAACGTCTGAAGTTCTTATGTAATGCTTGGGTGTACATGGACGTCATCGCTCGGTTGACGTCCGTTGACAGCGATGACTCCAACGACTTTGACAACACATTTGTCTTGTCCTCGGATGCACCTCAGATGATCATGGGCGAGCCCGGAATGCCAGGATTTGGTATCGACTTCGGCATGCCGATTGATGCTCGCGTTGACCCTCTGATGGGCTGCGCAGGGACGTTATTCCCACTCGTCGGACGCGTGGCGAATCTCGTTCGCAAAGTTTGCAGATCGATGAAGACATCACCTGCGCTGATCAGCCAAGCCAACGATCTCAAGATTGCTTTGGAAACATGGGATCCTCCCACATACATCGAGCCGCCCGAAGACCCGACTTGCCAGGTGCAGCATACCTTGCAAACCGCCGAGGCCTACAGGTGGGCAACTTTGCTTCACCTTCACCGCTCCGTGCCCGAGTTGCCCTCTCTTCCATCCACCGAATTAGCCGAGAAAGCTCTCAGTTATCTAGCCACCGTTCCTCTCGCTAGCCGCACGGTCCGCGTTCACATATACCCTCTCATGGTAGCCGGCTGCGAAGCCGTCACATCCGAAGACAGAGAATGGATTCGGGCTCGCTGGAGAGCACTAGGACTGCGGATGCGCATTGGAGTGATCGATAAATGCGCGCTCGTCACTGAAGAAGTCTGGCGTCGTAAAAACGCCTACGAAGCCCAGCCTAACACCTCACGCAAACTCGTTGCGACGGCCGAACTGCAGCCTGTTCGCCGCCGCGGCGAGCCACTCAAGCGCACTCGCTCGGGCTTCGAGGACGCTGATCCTGGGCGCAAGGGTATGGTGTACAGTTGGGTCGAAGGCGATGGTGCGTATTCGGGTGATGGCAGCGGCACTGGCTCGCCAGAGCCCAGAACCGAAGAGCGGTTCCCACGAAGGCCAAGACCGTTGCCGCTCAATATCGGAAAGATGGATCCGGCGTACACGGTGCGTGGCCACCTGCATTGGGTCGGCGTGATGTGGGATTGGGGCTGGGAAGGTAAGAAGAATCGACCTTTCGCATTCAGGTCGAGAATCGGAAATGCTAACTTTCAGTCGTAGTCCTTCTTGGCTGAACCATCCACGGCACAGTCGCTGCTCGTGCGAATCCTCGCTATGATTGTGAAACCATCCTGCAGGCATTCTACTTTGCATTGCTAGCGATTTCCGGCTCATGTACTATCGGGACTTTCAACGTTGCTTACCAGGAGCATTCCGGGAGACCAAGGCTGGGTGCGTTTTTGGCGTGCTTTCTTTTCTGGCGTTGCTTCTCTTTCCATTTTCCCTTGTCAAGCGGTGTTGATCCGGCACACTTTGAAATTCCTAGGCAACAACAGCAACAGGCTTATGAGCACTTTTAGCGAAGCACGGAGTTTTTGGTTTTCTTGCATTTTCGGACTCAGGGGAAACGAGAATGATGATGGAGGCGACGAAAGAGCGAGAAAGAGAGAAAGAGAGAAAGAGAGAAAGAGAGAAAGAGAGAAAGAGAGAAAGAGAGAGACTGAGTGCAGCATTCTAATCTAATACGATAGACTTACGCTACGAAAACAATTTTCGGACCTTTTTGAGCAAAGAAATTCGCCTCGCTTCATATCTATATGCCTCAAACTGTCCTGATATCCCATACCCTGTCTCATCCTTATTTTCGCTTCTAGCCGACACAGCCCATTTCTGGAGACCATGAAACCACAATCTCACACAGTTGTATCGTACTACAGTACACGTGATATGGGGTTATCGCCTTTCGATACCAAGGCGATATGTGATAGAAGATCAGGGTATCCGCTACCGGAACTAGGCCTATTCATCCACACCAATCCAAAAGCGGTAGCGGAATGCGATGACATCTCCACTGCATGTGTGTCCTCAGGCGGACTCGTAGACCGGCACAAAAACTCCAGTTCCAGGTCAACAGATCCCACCTGGAGGGATAGGCCCCTTCATCGATCCCAATCGCCATGCACTCCAGCCCTTTGTTTGGCGTTGAAGTTGCCTGACGGGGCTACTCGTTGCGAGCGGCTTTGGCTGGGTACATATCGTATCTCCTCTGCTCTTGCGGACCACACGGACTTGGGAACTATTGTTCAGGCGATTGTTCAGTTGTAGTGAGGGGTAAGGTAGATAGCAGGTGACTCAGTCATCCATGTATTGAGCAAGATGGTGCTTGCTCGCTCTTCATGACCAACGTCAAACACCGCTTACATATAGCCTCAACCCGACATAAACTGTTACACATTTTACAACGTCCATTCCATCCCATCCATCCGCCTAGCTCAATCAGACGATAGCGTTTTTTGACTCTGCAAAAGTCAGTTTTGGAGAAGCCAAAACCAGGATCCCGCTAGAACCAACAAGCAAACGAACGAACCGAAAAGGAACAAAATGGCCGCACCAGTTGCTTTCGAATACCACCAAAACGCCCAAAAGACTTTCCAACCGCCTCTGATCGCAAACGAAAACGCCTTCCTCGGAGACGTGTTCACGTCCGAAAGCAACGATCCCCAGGCGCCAATTTCCGCGGGCTTCTATCGATTGGAAAAAGGTAAGCGCCAGAAAACATCGAAGAAACCAGACCCCAAGTCTCGCGAGCAGCATGTGGCGTGGGGGATTTCTTGATCGATGGCGATGGATTTCCAGCGTGGCCTGTGTACTGATAGTTTATTGTCAGGCACGCCTCTTGTCTACGAGTACACATACCATGAGATGAAGATCATTGTCGACGGGAGCTTCGACATCTCGGACGAGACGGGCAAGAAAGTGCACGCGACTAAGGGAGACGTGTTTTACTTCCCCAAGGGATCGAAGATTACGTTTACGACGGATGACTTTGGGCTTGGGTTCTTTGTTGGGCAGAGGAAGGAGGGCGGTGCTTGAGGTTGTTGATGTGCTGCATTCCTAATGCAGACAATTGACAAAAGCTGTTGTGTTTCAACATTGTTCTGTGGTCTTGTTTTGGTCAATCTCAAGTATGTTACAATTGATATATATGGTTTGACTATGGCGATTTAAAGAGCCACCTCGTCGAATTCTCCTTTGCCGTCTTCAACGGCGACTTTGGCTGCTTCGCCTTCGGTCGTTTCTTGCGTACTGTCGTGCGTGCTGTCTTGCGAGCTGACTTCAGTGCTGTCTTCCGTGCTGTCTTCTTCTTTCTCAGATATTGAGTCTTTGGGCTGGAATTCTGCTTCTTCTCTGCCTTGCTCAATTGCCTTTGCAGTGTCATCGGACTCGTTGCCGTCGTCGTATTCCTCATCACTGTAATCCTGAGCCTCACGAGGTCTGTGGGCAAGGGGTGACCCCAAGGCAGACTGGTTCTCGGCCGATGCATCTCCTCCCATGGTCGGCGATGCTTCCTGACGAGGAATGCTATCGGTGCTGGGCTTGGGTGGTAGTTGCGGACGTCCAGAGTTGCCATCGTCCGTGAACGTTCGCTCGGAACGAGTAGGTCTCTCAGGCGTAGGCGGCGTGTGTTCAATGCGTGGGCTGTCTCTTGCTGCAACCGTGCTCACGCTGGACCGCTGAACAGCACTCGTGCCCATTTGCCTCAATTTCGGATCGGCATCCAGATAGTAGCCTCTGACACCGACGATCCTGCCCTCACGCTCACAGCCCTTGACCCAGTCCGGCACAACGACCGGGACGTTCATCTCCACTGCCTTCTCCCATGCCTGTCCGCGCGGCTCGGTGCATACGAAGTGCGTCGTGTCGATGCGTACGGTATCGATGAATTTGGCGCCGATGCGGTTCACAGTTTCGGCCAGACTGTCCTTGAGCTGGTTGGGCATCACGCCAGGGGAGACGGTGATACCAGAGAGGTTATCCATAGTATGCGTCTTGATAGTCAAGCGCTCGGAGCTGTATTGGCCGGCAGAAGTACGCAGCACCAGGTGGAAAGTATACTCCGTATCCAGAGCCAGACCGGAGATCTTGGTGCTCAACTTGTCTTTGGGGATCGCGCCTGCCTTGTTGCCATTGCGGTATAGGCTGAGACTACGCAGCTCCGCCGTGGCGAGATCAATTGGGTCCCATTCGAGTACGACGCTCGTCTGAGTGGTGTTGCGGCATCGGAGCACAGGAGCAGATGGCGATTTCGTGCCGAAGCTGTTGTAGATGTCGGACTGCAGGGCAGAGAACTTCTGGTCGGCGACTGTCTCGGCGTGGAAGTTGCGCGCAACGTTGATGTCGACGATGCTGCCGGAGTGGATGTCGGGAGGGAGCAGGATTGACGGAAATTCAATCTGATGACGGTTAGTAAGTGATAGCAGTGAAAGGTAGTCTTTGCGACTGTGTTGCAATGCGCTCAGGGACGAGTCAGGAGGCTCAGGATAGGATGAGGTTAGCCGGTACTCACAAGGCGCTTGTCTTCGGTCAGAAGCACGGCAACGCCGGCGTCGACCTTGCCGACGGTCAATGATACCAGCATTGTCAAAGTGGTATTGGTAGTGGTTGACAAAGTCGATAATACCTGAGAGTGTTTAGGTGCTGTGCTGATCGGCCACGACAGCTGTCGCGAGCCGGCTGTCATTGGCTGACTGCTTACGGGCGCTAGCAAATGGGCGGGACCGAACACGCGAACAGTTTCGACGCGCATCTAACACACATGTAAGCTCTCCAACACCCTGGCAACACGTCGTCCGTACAAGCAATACGACTTTGCTGATGTGAACACAGTGGAACGAATGGGCGCAAGCTGTCCTTCGTAGCACTGTATGCAACGACACATTGGTTAGGTGAGTACCATGGTTCTTCGAATGAGCATTGTCGTGCTACAGCGCACTCTGTTCTACCTCGATTGCCGGCGTTCTATCTTGATCGACGTTGGGGACGAGTTAAGTTACTACCCCAAGAATCCATTGGCTGGTGTCTCGTGCCAGGTGGGAGTCTTCCAATCCAAGCAAACTGGCCAAACGGCCGAAATACAAGGAGACCCGTTGCTTGGGCATCACATCAAACGTGTGAGGAGCTGTTGCTGAACGACTGGCGAAGACTATGACGAGACACCCTTCGCTACATCCTACGGATGCCTATCACTTGTGCTGGGCGAGGAGGCTGTGCAAAGACGCCGAGCTCTCTTGTATCTCTGTTACTGAGGCTCAGGGTCTTCACGCTGATGTTGATCTCGCTGTTCACCGAGGCTGAGGCTCGGGCTTGGAGAGTCGATGTGGGAGACGACATGACTTGTACAATAAAGACATGAGCGGCTTTGGGAACAACATACGAGTCTAAAGAACTGAGACGTTCCTCAGCGACTTTGTCGTCAGACGGTACAATGTAGGCCCGAAACTGTTGTCGCAACGGTACTCACCGAAAGCGTGATGATAGAGTTTCTCGGCGGTTCGACAGCTCATGCATGTCGATTGCCATGTGTTGCCGGTAAAGTATAAATATGCAGGGACGTCTTGGATACAACCTCAAAAACATCGAAACCTGTCCGGTGGCCTCCGGACGTTCGAAACAACATGGACTGGATATACTTGGCTTGGAAGCCACTAATCCACAGACCCCGGAATGATCACGTTGGAACCGAAGTCTATGGAAAACAAAACACATTATGCCTAAATGTCATTGACCTTCGACGCTGACAACTCGTCGGCCAACCCAACACACCATACCGCTGCCGTTGAGAGCGAAGGATCGCAGTCTTAAGCATCCAAATTAATCCAGCATGCAAGCAACAGCCGATATGAAATGGCGGTTCTTGGGCCCTGAGTCGCCTAGTCAGCATGCACGTACCTACATATGTAGGGTACTGCACTGTAAGCCTAAATTCGTGCTGTAGAGGTTCATATCGCGCTCGATAGCCTCGCGGGTTATGATTCCATATTGATGGTGCATTTGTGCGGTGGCGTCCGGTCTCGACCCCCCAGACCTATCGACTTTATCAATCCCACCATGTGCCAAGGCCATTCCAACCGCGGCTCTTGCATGGAGGGAGGGAGCCGAGATGTATGTGCGCTTTCAACTTTCAAGCACCCTACAGCCTCAACTAAGCACAACACCATCGCTTCAGCTGCATGCTTCGAGTCGTTTGTGTCACCGCACACATGGCTAATGCTTAGCACTCCACTCGGTTCGTCCATGGCGCCGCCGTCGGAGCACAGCAGGTATATTTGCACCGTCTTAGCGTGCTTATCTCGTTCCTGCACTCCCATGCAAATCGCCCTCACTCGGCTTCAGCTTCACCATCTCGCCCGCTCCCAAGACCGGGCGTTTCTTGGCACCTACGGATGTTTGCGCAGTGCACCACTAGCAGCATACTACACGGCGGCATCTGCACCAATCTCTACCAATCTGCTTAATCCGCCAAAGCATTGGCGCGGCCTGCTTCCATATCGGCTAAGTAGTGGGTCGTTGTTTTCCCCAGATGGGGCCCCATGCGCTAGCGAGTCTGGTTTCTGGCCTTCCAAGTTCTGGCTACAGCCGACAGGCCCAAGGACCTGCACACGTTTCAACCACCATGCTGACCATTTCCCTTGCATCTGCAGGTAAAAGAGCCCTCCTTGGCACCACATGCGCGCCACTGCACGACGTGGACAAAGGAAGTATCCCAGCTTTCAGCTCGCTACGAGCCTTTTGTCCGAGCGAGATGAGATCCTATAAGGTCACATGGTAGATCCCTCCCGATCCCTCACTTCATAACAGTCCCGCCGCTGCTACCTCTGCTCTTCTGTTGTCTTTTCACCTTCCTCCTCTCTCTCAACCTGTCACGCCCAAAATGACAGACACTAAAGACGCTCGCATCGTGCACAATGAGGATGTTAGCGGCTCGGACGCTGATGTCGCTGAGAAGGCCGGAAGATCATCTATCGCAGGAGCTCATGCGGAGAGTCTTGCCGAGCTTGACGACCCAGATGCTGGAAAGACGGCGGAAGAGAGAGCCGCAATCGTACGCATACCTGCATGTGCAAAATCCGACGAAACAACAACGCTGACAACGCCCAGGACAAGAGACTCGTGAGGAAAATTGATCTCTGGTTGATCCCGTGGTTGTGTTTACTCTACCTGCTATCATTCCTCGGTATGCTCATGACCCTACCTACCCTGGAATCATGTCAACGCCACCGATCAATTCTGCCTTGATCAATCGTAGCATCCGCTAATCTCACATTCAGATCGCACAAACATCGGCAATGCGCGTCTCGCCGGGCTGGAGACTGACTTGAAAATGACCGGTTCGCACGACTACAACAATGCGCTCACAATCTTCTTCATCTCGTACGGCCTGGCTGAACCTGCCACCAATGTCATGCTCAAGCGCCTCACACCTCGCGTGTTCTTCACTGGTATCATCCTGCTTTGGGGTCTGATCATGACACTGAGTATGTAGTCACCATCGCAGTTGCGAAGAGGAAGAGAGAGCACCAGCTGACATCCACCGCAGTGGGCTTGGTCAAGAACTACCCGGCTCTTCTGGCTTGCAGATTCCTTCTTGGTCTGGCGGAAGCCGGTCTATTCCCAGGTATGATGACACTTCCTGTTCCACTGCATTATCAAGGTACTGACATCGTACAAGGTGTGAACTACTACCTCTCGTGCTGGTACAAGCGCTCTGAGCTCGGTTTCCGTGCTGCGCTTTTCTTCTCGGCTGCAGCGCTCGCAGGTTCGTTCGGTGGATTGTTGGCTGCTGCGATCGCTTTGATGGACGGCATCGGAGGCTTGAACGGCTGGGCCTGGATTTTCATCATTGAGGTAAGCGAACACACTTGATGAGGGTCAGCATGGGTAGCGATTTACTAACGCCGAATAGGGTCTTGCAACCATGTTTGTTGGTGGCTTCTGTTGGTGGATGGTATTCGACTGGCCTGGAACCGCCCGCTTCCTCTCTCCGGAGGACCGCATCCGCGTCCGTCGTCGCCTCGCTGCTGACAATCAGTCCAACGCCGCGGAAGAGTACGACAGCCGCCACATCTACGCTGCGCTCAAGGATTGGAAGTGCTGGGGCTTTGCGGTCATCTACATGGGATGCCTCATGCCATTGTATGCCTTCTCTCTGTTCTTGCCCACCATCCTCGCTGGTATGGGCTATGCAGGCACCCGCGCCCAACTGCTTTCGGTCCCTCCGTACGCTGTCGCAGCCACCATGACCATCATTGTCGGGTGGGTTGGCGATCGCACTCGCCAACGTGGTATCCTTAACATGATTGTGGTGGTGATTGGCATCGTCGGATTCGTTATGGTGAGTCGCAAAGGAACCTCTCAGTGGCAGAATGCATTGCTAACGGTCATGTAGTTGATCGCAACCGACGACCCACACATCCAGTACGCAGGTACCTTCTTAGGTGCCGTTGGCATCTACCCTACCATCCCGAACACCCTCTCTTGGTGCAGCAACAACATCGAAGGCGTATACAAGCGCGGTGTGATCATCGGAATTGTCGTCGGCGCTGGAAACGTCAACGGTGTCGTGTCATCAAACATCTTCCTCAAGGGAGAGAAGCCGAGATACTACACTGGCCACGCCACAGTCCTGGCCTACATGTCGGTGTTCTTGCTTGGCGGCACAGTCTTCATGTACACTTCGTTGAGGCGCGAGAATGCGAAGAGACGGAGCGGTGCCAGGGACAACATGCACGCCGGCAAGTCTGCAGATGAGATCTGGGTCGCTGGTGACAACAGACCGGACTTCATCTACTCTTTGTAGGTGGTTGCCTTGTCGGTCCGGTACGATGGTGGCGGCGATACTTGCATAGAACATATTTCTGTCGTTAGAATTTCGAATACATACTCACGATCACGAAACTTGAAGATTTGAGTCTTCCGGTGTTTCTTATACACCAGACTTAGGAAGCGACGTCTAAATACACTTTCTTTGTATCGGATCTTCGTGTGGGTCAGGTCCAAACGCACGCGACGCCGCTCCAAAGCCAGTAAGTAGTGTGCGGGTAACAGATGGGGTACCTTAGTTTGGTCAGCCACAAGACGATGAAGCTTGCATGCCATTCCTCGACCCTTTACGATGTGCCCGACTCCCCGAAGGCCAACCGCCGTGGAAAGACTGGTGGAAGTGGCACGTGAATAATGGGCCGATCGCGAAAGTTGCTAAACGGCATTGGCGCTGAATCGCATCTCGAATTGTGGCTCGTTGAGATTGAACTTTCACATTTGCACTCCCGAACGTCACTCTGACATACCGCCGTGAAACGTCCGTGATTTTCAACGATCACACACAATCGCACAGATGAATGAGCACGAAAAACGCGTACGCGATCGCTGAGCGGCTCACCAATTCGACCGATAAGGGAAAGAAACGCACATAATGTCGGTGGACAGCGAACTTCGCGCATCACCCAGACGCAAAACCGGCGTCACCAAGACGACGATAGCACGGCGAGCCCCAATCCCATCGGCACGCATATCGGCACGTCCTCAGTCAGAAACGCCGTGTCGCTTCGACGTGACGTCCGAGTGATCGGGGTGTGATCGTAGCTTGAGGACTCCTTGCGCGCGGATCTTCGAGCCTTCGCCGCCTTTCTCTTCCCGACCCACTCTCGTCTGCTTTCTGTGGGCTCGTCCAGAGCCGCACCTACTGCTTGCGGTAGCCAGTCCACATATCTTCTGATGCTCTTGCATCATGCTCTTCTATCGGGACCACCGCCACACCCTGGGCCGCTCTGTTGCGGAAGAGCTAAATTTTTCTATCCCTGGTCGCGCTAGCAATAACCATGCGTAGCTTATTTGACTCGCCTCATCGGCTCTGGTATCAGCTTGCACAGAGTACAAGAGCGTGAGTTTGCCGGCAAGTGAAGTGTTCATACGCTCAACCAACTTTACACCGTTTCACCCTGCTATCTTTCCTTTAGAGCGACCGCAACGACCGTGACAGTGCTCATAATACATTCGTTCCAGCGTCTGTTCTGCGATATAGCCAAAGTCACGTCAACGAACAAGTGAAGAAAAGATGCCTCCCAACGAGCCACGTCCCGGGGGCGAACGACAACCAACAATGGAGACAGTCCGCGAAACTCAAAGCAAACAATCGACACAGAGCAGGCCAACCGTTCAGAGCAGGCCGACATATCAGAGACGGCCGACGGCCAAAAGCAGACCGACATTCGGCAGCATGCACCGTCAACCTACATCAAATACACTGGCCGAGCACGGCCTCGCTGGGCCTCATGCTTACGAACGAGACAACCGAAGGAATGACACGTACTATCAAAATGGTTACGAGGAGGCCAACCCGTGGATGCAAGAGGAAACCGACAAGAACGACTTCTCACTGGCTGGCAATTTTCCACGGACTGTACGGTGGCAGAATAAGCGACACGGCTCGAGCAAGCACAACACTGTGCAGCCAGACCAGAAGGGCGAAGCCGAAGAAGCACCACAGACCGCGGCCGCTGAGGACCAGGCGCGAGGCTACGACCACGACCCCGTCGACGATGCAAGTTCGATTGGGGAAGAGGAAGCCATTAAACGACAGAAGCGAGAGGGTGATGACTTGCATCTCCAGCAAACGTCAACTCACCCCCAAGCGGAACACACGGCGAGTAGCCGCGAACATAACGTGTGGGCGAAGGTTCGCACAAAGTATCAGTATCCGTTGGCCGAGTTCCTGGGGATGGTAGTTTTTATGTTCTTGGGGACAAGTGCCAACCTGGTCGTCTACGTATCGGACTCATCTTCCGGATCTCAACAAACCGTATGGTGGACCTGGGGTTTCGCGGTGATGATTGTAAGTTTAGGACCACCCACAACAACAGATAAAGCGACTAACAAAATGCATAGGGTATCTACATCGCTGGTGGCTCTTCCGGCGCCTTCCTAAACCCAATGCTCGTCATGGTGCTTGCTGTTTTCCGAGGATTCCCAGCAAAACGCATTCCCACTTACATCTTCGTGCAAGTCCTCGGTGCTTTCGTCGGCGCCCTACTCGCTTTCGCCGTGCACAAGGACGCCATTTACTACCGCGACGGCGCCTTACTCTCCGAGACCACCGGCGTCAACTTCTACACCCAGCCGCAAGCCGAGTACATCAGCGTCTCCACCGCTTTCAGCGTCGAGATGCTCGGCAGCGCAGTCATAGCCTGCACCATCCTTGCTCTCGGTGACTCCGGTAACTCCCCTCCCGGCGCTGGTATGCACGCCTTCATCATCGGCCTCCTCATCACGACGACATGCATGGCCCTAGGCTGGACAACCCGCGGCTGCTTCAACCCAGCGCGCGACCTCGGGCCCCGCCTCGCCGCCATCGCCGTCGGCTACCCCCTCCACTCCTTCACGGACTGGTCCAACTTCTGGATCTGGGGCGCCTGGGTGGCGCCCATGACCGGCGGCCTCATCGGCGGCATCGCCTACGACGCCTGCATTTTCAAGGGCGGCGAGAGCCCCGTCAACTACTCCGGCACGCTATGGAAGAAAAAGGCTATGCACACCGAAGCAGGCTTCTTCGCTAATGTTTTGCAAGACAAGAATAAGGCGGAGGACATCGATCGGCAATTGGAAGAGGGCGACTTGCGGACCACGGAGAGTGGGCATGCTCTTGATGCTGGGTCGCCGAGCACGCTGTACGAACAGGACGAACAGCAACAGCAGCAGCAGCAGCAGGCTCCAAACTCGCTGGCGCAGTGAGACGTCGGATGCTTCTCTTTCTTTGCCTTGGCAGTCGATTGGGACCAAGGGCGGTAACAGCCTTTGGTTCCTCGTGACTGCGGACACCTTGTCAAAAAAAAAAGACATCTCGATCTGTCGCACTGAGGCCTTCTGTGGAGTTCGCTCCGAGCGCCATGTGTAAAACCATGACACTCTCAGCCTTCCACTTCCTTAAAAGGCGATGATGACCTCGCCCACACGTGAACACCAAACAACCACTGTTCGCTAGGAATGATGGTCGATCAATGGCATCAAGATCCTCTCAAACCAAAACACGGCACCAACAACGTCTAGCTTCATCGCTTGCAAGACGACCAAACAATCCCAGCACTGCTGAGACCCACCAGACTCGTCTTGGGATTATTACTACCCGATCCTCCGGATCTTTTTTTTCTTATCGATATTTTCATCTGTTCCTGCGATTTGCATGGCGCTTCCGGCTAGGATTCCTATCTACTTTTTTTGCAGTTTAGTTTAGCGAGGCGCCAACAACAGCAAGAGGACAGGCAACGAAGCAACAATTAGCGATAGGCGGTTTTTTTCGTTTTCGTTTTGGTTTTGGAAAAAATCTGGATTCCTTTTCAACTACATATATATCTCATTCATTTCTCCTGCCGAAAGTAAGGTAGATTGGAAAATGGAGATGTCGTGACTTTTGACCTTTTACCCTTTTGCTGTTCGGCCTATGGGTATTTCGTAGTTATTCATGCTTCACAGCGCTGTCGTGTATTCTTCGACCCATTTCGAACCTCGGAAGGCACCCTACTACATACGAGAGCTACGATCGGTTCTTCTTCAGACTTGTGGTGTAGTTTTTCAGTTCGTCTTCGCGTGTTAAAATTGATACGACATAACACTACCCGTATCATTCCTTTGCACACGCTCCAACAGCCGCACACGAAATCCATAAATCTATACAGAAAATTTGAGGAAAATGCATACCTAAGAGATCCCAGTATCCAAAAAGGGAGAGGGAACACCCAACGACTTGATGATTCGAAAATCAGAAAATCCTCTTCAAACTCGGCCGCACCCAATGCGCCGTCTTGCAATCCCGGCCCGGAGCGCTCATCCATTCCTTGATCCCATCGAGGTCCCAGCCCGCCATGAACCTCTTCTCCTCGTCGGTCCACGGCAGCGCCTTCTCCTCGTCCGACCTCCACGGCTCGAAGCCCGGGTCCCAGTGTTGGCCCAGGCGGATGGTAGGCACGAAAGTGCAGTCCTTCAGCCGATGGGTCCACTGCAGGCAGTTCGCATCGGCCTTGCACGCCTGCCCGCACGCGTC
>Ga0265798_10000255_pt1 | contig 95397 bp, 92 predicted proteins | sample P3T30metagenome_FD_192430 | JGI IMG/M metagenome (GOLD analysis project Ga0265798, IMG submission 192430) | Plant litter microbial communities from East Loma Ridge, Irvine, California - P3 T30 | ecosystem: Environmental > Terrestrial > Plant litter > Unclassified | place: USA: California... | reverse complement strand
ACTAAAAGATCGTCTACTGACAATCAATCAATCCAAAGGAATCTCTCCACCGGTGAAAAACCGGCACGAGGATAATTTGGCATTTGACATGTGCACGCTGTTGAGTTCTCAAGGATCGGACGCACCCCGGTTCCAGTCTCACGACCTTCGCCCGGAGGCAACTTCACTACCTTACATCTTCCGGCCCGTTCCGCAAATCCGCGTCTCGGCCCTTTCCGGTGATGGACTGATCCATCGAAGGGAAGATGTTTGTATTGTGTTCCGCCTCGCTGATGGTTTCTCCGAAGAGTTCTTCATCGTCTGCGAGGCGAGATATTCGCCAGTTGAGGAGGAGAAGCTTTCCCGCTTCCCCGGCTCCTTTGCGGCGACAAGGGATTACATTACGGCGATGTTTCAGGGGGCGCAAACCACTGCGCATCCCGGGCGTGTCGGCATCCGCTCCCCCGATTCTCCGGGCCTCGGACGGCAAAGGGCCGCACCGGCGATGCCGGCACGGCCCTCCTCGAACGCAGCGGTCAGCTGACGTCGTCGTCGACCCAGTCGAAGGTCTTCGTGACGGCCTTCTTCCAGTTGCGCAGCAGACGCTCGCGCTCCGCCTCATCGAGCTTCGGCTCCCAGCGGCGGTCCTCCTGCCAGTTGCCGCGCAGGTCGTCCAGGTTCTCCCAGACGCCGACCGCGAGCCCCGCCGCGTAGGCGGCTCCGAGCGCAGTCGTCTCGGCGACCACCGGACGCACGACCGGCACGCCGAGGATGTCCGCCTGGAACTGCATGAGCAGGTCGTTGGCGATCATGCCGCCATCCACCTTGAGCTCGGTCAGCGGCACCCCGGAGTCGGCGTTGACCGCGTCCAGAACCTCGCGGGTCTGGTACGCCGTCGCCTCGAGTGCGGCGCGCGCGATGTGGCCCTTGTTCACGAAGCGGGTGAGGCCCACCAGGGCGCCGCGCGCATCCGCTCGCCAGTACGGAGCGAAGAGCCCCGAGAACGCCGGCACGAAGTAGGCGCCGCCGTTGTCGTCGACCGTCTTCGCGAGCTGCTCGATCTCCGGCGCCGACGAGATGATGCCGAGGTTGTCGCGCAGCCACTGGATGAGCGAGCCGGTCACCGCGATGGAGCCCTCGAGCGCGTAGTGCGCCGGCTGGTCGCCCAGCTTGTAGCCCAGCGTCGTGAGCAGCCCGTTCTTCGAGTGGATGATCTCGGTGTCGGTGTTGAAGATCAGGAAGTTGCCGGTGCCGTAGGTGTTCTTGGCCTCGCCCTGGTCGAACGCCGCCTGCCCGAAGGTCGCGGCCTGCTGGTCGCCGAGGATGCCGGCGATCGGCGTCTCGCGCAGCAGGCTGCTCGACTCGGCGTGACCGTAGACCTCGGACGAGCTCTTGATCTCGGGGAGCATCGAGCGCGGCACGCCGAAGGCCTCGAGGATGTCGTCGCGCCATTCGAGCGTCTCGAGGTCCATGAAGAGCGTTCGGCTGGCGTTCGTGACGTCGGTGACGTGCACGCCGCCGTCAGTACCGCCGGTGAGGTTCCAGAGCACCCAGGTGTCGGTGGTGCCGAAGAGCAGGTCCCCGGCCTCGGCCTTCTCGCGCGCGCCCTCGACGTTCTCGAGGATCCAGACGATCTTGGTGCCCGAGAAGTAGGTCGCCAGCGGCAGGCCGACGATCGGCTTGAAGCGCTCGACGCCGCCATCCTCGGCCAGTCGGTTCACGATCGACTGCGTGCGGGTGTCCTGCCAGACGATCGCGTTGTAGACCGGCTTGCCCGTGTTCTTGTCCCAGACCACCGCGGTCTCGCGCTGGTTGGTGATGCCGATCGCGGCGATGTCGTGACGGGTGAGGTCGGCCTTCGACAGCGCCTGCCCGATGACCTCGCGCACGTTGCGCCAGATCTCGGTCGGGTCGTGCTCGACCCAGCCGGCCTTGGGGAAGATCTGCTCGTGCTCGAGCTGGCCGGTCGAGACGATCGACCCCTGCTTGTCGAAGATGATGGCGCGACTCGAGGTCGTGCCCTGGTCGATCGCGAGGACGTAGTCAGCCATGGGTTGAGGCTCCTTTGCTTCGGTGGTGGTTCGAGAGGTCGGATCAGAGGGGCAGCAGGGCCGTGGAGGCGACTCCGGCGAGCGCGCCGCCGATCAGCGGGCCGACGACCGGCACCCAGGCGTAGGACCAGTCGCTCGGGCCCTTGCCCTTGATGGGCAGCAGCGCGTGCGCGATGCGCGGACCGAGGTCGCGGGCGGGGTTGATGGCGTAGCCGGTCGGCCCGCCGAGGGACGCACCGATCGCGATCACGATGAGGGCGACGGGCAGGGCGCCGAGTGCGGCCAGGCCGCCGGCCTCGCCGTTGCGGCCGAAGCCGATCACCACGAAGACGAGCACGAAGGTCGCGATCACCTCGGTGAGCACGTTCCAGCCGTAGGCGCGGATGCCGGGGCCGGTCGAGAAGACGGCGAGCTTGGCACCGGCGTCGTCGGTCTCGTCGAAATGCTTCTTGTACGCGAGGAAGACGAGCGTGGCACCGATGACCGCGCCGAGCATCTGCGCGGCGAAGTAGGTGAGGATCGACAGCGCGCTCACCGCGACGCCCGGCACGAACTCGTCGGCGCCGGAGGTCCAGAGACCGACCGTGACCGCGGGGTTGAGGTGCGCACCGGAGCTGTAGGAGACGATCACACCGGCGTAGACCGCGAGGCCCCAGCCGAAGTTGATCAGCAGCCAGCCGCCGTTGAAGCCCTTCGACTTCGTCAGGAGCACGTTGGCGACCACGCCGCCACCGAGCAGGATCAGGAGGGCCGTGCCCACCGTCTCCGACAGGAAGATCGTTCCCAGATTGTCCACGTTGACACCTTTCTCAGTGCGGCGCCCGCCGTCTTCGGCGGTCGGTTCGGCGCCCCGCGGGGCGCCTGGTCTAGTGCGTCGTGCTCGACACCGCGGCGTCGAGGTCGAGGCCGTGGCGATCGTGCAGCAGCTCGATCGCCCGGGTGAGCTCCGCATCCGCTCGTGCGTCGTCCCAGCCGAGCAGCGGTGCGGCGACTGCGAGCAGTTCGCGCAGCAGCGGGGTCGTGACCTTGCCGGTGAAGGCGAGGCTCGTGCGGCGCAGGACCAGGTCGTCGAGACGGGCGACCTGCTCGTGCTCGGCGAGCCAGGCGATCTCCTCGACCGAGTACTCCGGAGCCTCGGCCAGCGGGGTGTCGTCGCCGAGCTCGGCGATGATCTGCTCGGCCCGGGTGCCGTAGCGCTCGAGCAGCTGCTCGGCGCGCTCCCGGCCGACCGGTCCGGCGTGCTCGCCGAGCCAGACGGTGAGGGCGGAGCCGGTGACCGGGAAGTCGCGGCCGCCGCCGATCTCGCGGCCCTCGGTGCTCGTCGTGCGCGTGCGGCCGAGCAGTCCGAGGACCTCGGTCGAGAGGTGCTCGGCGAGCGCGCGGAAGGTGGTCCACTTGCCGCCGACGAGGCTGAGCGCGGGCACGGCCGTACCGGCCAGGGTGCCGCGCTCGATCGCGTAGTCGCGCGACACCGAGCCCGGGCTGGACGCGTCGTGGCGCGGGAGGGGGCGGACGCCGGAGAAGCGGAAGACGATCTGCGAGCGGTCGACGCGGATGTCGGGGAAGACGTGGGAGACGAGCTCGAAGAAGTAGTCGACCTCCTCCTCGGTGCAGCGGATCGGCTCGTGCATGTCGTGCTCGAGGTCGGTCGTGCCGATCATGACCTTGCCCTTGAGCGGGTAGATGAGCACGATGCGGCCGTCGTTGTTCTCGAAGAAGATCTCGCCGCCACCGGTCGCCGCGAGCAGCTCCGGGTTGTCGACCACGATGTGCGAGCCCTTCGTGCCCCCCATGTAGCGGCTCGGGGTGCCGAGCGCCTCGTTGGTCAGGTCGGTCCACGGACCGGAGGTGTTCACGATCGCCTTCGCCGTGAAGGGGAACTCCTCCCCCGTCAGCACGTCGCGGAGGACTACAGCGCCGTCGGCCGAGCCGACGGCCTCGACGTAGTTCGCGGCGCGGCCGGCCGTCTGGGCCTCCAGACCGTCGTGCAGCACGTCGAGCGCGAGGCGCTCGGGGTCGTGCATCGAAGCGTCGTAGTAGGTGGCCGTGTACTTGATGCCGGGGTTCAGCCGGGGAAGGCGGTGCAGCGAGGACTTGCGCCCGCGGAACTCGTGCCGCGGCACGGTGCCTCCGCCGCCGCCGGAGAACGCATCGTAGAAGCTGAGGCCGATCTTGATGAGCGCGGCGCCGCGCTCGGTCGGCTTGCCCGACTTGTGGGTGAGGAACTTGAGCGGCGCGCTCATGACGCCGGAGAAGGTGGAGAAGATCGGCACGGTCGTGTGCAGCGGCTTCACGTAGTGCGGAGCGGTGCGGATGAGGCCGTTGCGCTCCTCGACGGATTCGCGCACGAGGCGGAACTCGCCGTTCTCGAGGTAGCGGATGCCGCCGTGGATCATGTGCGAGCTCGCGGCGCTGGCGCCCGAGACGAAGTCGCCCTTGTCGACGATCACGGCGTCGACGCCCTGCAGCGCCAGATCCCAGAAGGTGGCGATGCCGTTGATGCCGGCGCCGATGATGAGGACGTCCGCCTGCGGGCGTTCGCGGAGCGCGCTCACGACGGGGCGCTGGTCGGGGTTCACGGAGGTCTGCTGGCTCATCGTCGGTCCATTCCGGTGCTGCGGTCATCGCGTGCCGTCGGGTTCGCCACTCGCTGGCGACCCGCTCGACGGCACCAGCGTGCTCCGCATGCGCTCATCGTTGCAAGTCACGTGGGAAAACGTGCAAGGCTGGCGCGGTGAACCCGGAACCGGATGTCGACGAGCGCACGCGGACCGCTCTGCGAGCGGCCCACCTGTACTACGTGCAGGAGCTCACGATGGAGGCGATCGCGCGCGAGCTGCGCTCCTCGCGATCCTCCGTCTCGCGGCTGCTCTCCTACGCCCGGGAGACCGGGCTCGTGCAGATCCAGATCCACTCGCCGCATGAGGGGCGGGAGCGCGTGGAGCGCGAGATCCAGCGCCGATTCCGGGTGCATCCGAGCGTCATCCCCGTGCCGGAGGCCATCAACGACGTCGACCGCCTCGACCGGGTGGCCCTCGCCGCGGGCCGCCTGCTCGGGCGCTACGTCGACTCGAACATGCGGATCGGCATCGGCTGGGGCTCGACGATGAGCGCCCTGAGCCGCCACCTCGTGCCCAAGTCGGTGCACGCCACCACAATCGTGCAGCTCAACGGCGCGGCCAACAACCTCACCTCGGGCATCGACTACACGAGCGAGATCCTGCGGCGCTTCGGCGCGGCCTTCGGCGCGCAGGTGCACCAATTCCCGGTGCCCGCCTTCTTCGACGAGCCGACCACGCGGGACGCCATGTGGAAGGAGCGGAGCGTGCGCCGCGTGCTCGAGATGCAGTCGTCGCTCGACGTCGTGCTCTTCAGCGTCGGCTCCCCCACCGCCGAGGTGCCCAGCCACGTCTACCTGGGCGGGTACCTGGACGCCGCCGACTACGCCTCCCTCGCCGAGGACGGCGTCGCCGGCGACGTGGCGACCGTGTTCTACCGGGCGGACGGCACCTCGTCCGGCATCCGGCTCAACGAGCGCGCGAGCGGCCCGACCGTGGCGATGCTGCGACGAGCCCCCCGGCGGCTCTGCATCGTGGCCGGCGAGTCGAAGGTGCCCGCACTGCGCGGCGCGATCGCCGCCGGGCTCGTGACCGATCTCGTCATCGACGAGACGGCGGCACGTCGGCTCGTCGCGGACTGAGCGCGCGGTCGGGCGCCGCGCATCCGCTCGGACGCCTCGCCGGGATCAGCTCGCGACGACGCCCGCGAGCGTGCGCTTGCCGCGGCGGAGCACCGCGAAGCGGCCGTGCAGCAGCTGCTCCGGCAGCACCGCCGACTCGTCGTCGACCTTGACGTTGTCGAGGTAGACCCCGCCCTGGGCGATGGCGCGGCGCGATTCGCCGAGGCTCTTGGTGAGGCCGGCGTCGACCAGCAGCTGGGCGATGCTCGCACCGACCGCGGCCGCGGCGCGCGGCAGCTCGGCCAGCGCGGCCTCGAGCGTGCGCTCGTCGAGCGCGGAGAGCTCGCCCTGGCCGAAGAGGGCCGCCGACGCGTCGATCGCGGCCTGGACCGCATCCGCTCCGTGCAGCAGGCTCGTGACCTCGAGCGCGAGGCGGCGCTGGGCGGCGCGCTTGAACGGCTCCTCGGCGACCTGCCGCTCGTAGTCCTCGATCTCGGCGCGGGTGAGGAAGGTGAACACCTTGAGGCGCGCGATCACGTCGGCGTCGTCGGTGTTGAGCCAGAACTGGTAGATCGCGTAGGTGCTCGTGAGCTCGGCGTCGAGCCAGATGGCGTTGCCCTCGCTCTTGCCGAACTTGGTGCCGTCGGAGTTGGTGATCAGCGGCGTGCCGATCGCGTGCACGCTCGTGCCCTCGACGCGCCGGACCAGGTCGGTGCCGCTGGTCAGGTTGCCCCACTGGTCGCTGCCGCCGGTCTGCAGCACGCAGCCGTACTGGCGGAACAGCTCGAGGAAGTCCATGCCCTGCAGGATCTGGTAGCTGAACTCGGTGTAGCTGATGCCGGCGTCGGAGTTGAGGCGCGCGCTGACCGCGTCCTTCTTGATCATCGTGCCGACGCGGAAGTGCTTGCCGACCTCGCGGAGGAAGTCGATGGCGCTGAGCGGCGCGGTCCAGTCGAGGTTGTTGACCATGCGCGCGGCGCTGTCGCCCTCGAAGCTCAGGAAGCGCTCGATCTGCGCACGCAGGCGACCGACCCAGTCGGAGACGGTCTCGGGGGTGTTCAGCGTGCGCTCGGCGGTGGGGCGGGGGTCGCCGATGAGCCCCGTGGAGCCGCCGACCAGACCGAGCGGCTTGTGACCCGCGAGCTGCAGGCGGCGCATCGTGAGGATCTGCACGAGGTTGCCCAGGTGCAGGCTCGGGGCGGTCGGGTCGAAGCCGCAGTAGAAGGTGATCGGGTCGCCGCCGAGCAGCTGCTTGAGCGCGGCCTCGTCGGTGGAGACGTGCACGAGCCCGCGGTACTGCAGCTCGTCCCAGATGTCGTCGAAGGAGGCGTCGTTCTGCTGCTCGGCGATGCGGGGGGAGTTCACGGGACCATCGTAGCCAGCGGCGCCGGAGCGCCAGAGTCAAGCCTCGAGACTTGTTCTAGTGATATCAAGTTTGTACGCTTGATCCATGTTCGTACTCACGATCGACCAGCGACGCAGTCGCGACGGCGAGGACCGGATCGATGCGCTCCTCGAGCTGTTGCGGCGCCGAGGCGGGTCGCGGCTCGCGGCGGCGCCGGAGCGCACCGTCGGCGACGAGCTGCAGCTCGGCACCGACGACGCCGGCTGCGCACTCGACCTCCTGCTCGCCACGCTGCGCGAGGGGCGCTGGCACGTGGGGCTCGGCATCGGAGCAGTGCAGCGACCGCTGCCCGAGAGCATCCGCAGCGGCACCGGCGGCGCCTTCATCGCCGCGCGCGAAGCCGTCGAGGCGGCCAAGGCCTCGCCGCTCGGCCTCGCCGTGCGCACCGCGGCACCGAACGGCGCCGAACCCGAGGACGCCCCGTCCGGCGAGCACCTCGAGGCGATGCTCGACCTGCTGCTCGCGCTCCGCGAGCGACGCAGCGAACCCGGGTGGGAGGTCGCGGACCTGCTCGAGGCCGGCGAGAGCCAGGGACGGATCGCGGAGCAGCTCGGAATCACACCCCAGGCGGTGAGCCTGCGCCTGCGCACCGCCGGGTGGCGTCTCGACGCGGCAGCGCAGCCGGCGCTCACTACACTGCTGAGGATGCTCGACCGCCGCCTCGACCCCCCGGAGGAACGATGACGGACGTCTCGTCCACGCTCGTGCTCGATGTGGTCGCCGCCATCGTCTGGCTGCTCTTCGCCGGCTGCCTCGCGGCCGCGCTGCTGCTCGGCCTGCAGGCGCAGCGCCGCGGCTCGCTCGGCCTGGCCGCGGGCTCGGCCGGCTCGATCGTGCTGGCCGGAATCCTGCTCATCGTGCCCATCGCCCCGCCCGCCTCCTGGGGCGCCGCGGTGCTCACGCTGCTCGGCCTCGCGGTCGCGACCGTGAGCGGCGCCCCCTTCGTGCAGACGGTCTTCCGGCTCGCCACGAAGAGCAGCCGCGAGGGCGATCACGGCGGCATCCTCGTGCGCGCCAAGGCGGCCGCCGACGCCGGCTCGCGGGAGGTGCTGCGGGGCGGCATCGCCATCGGCTACCTCGAGCGCTTCGCGATCGCCGCGCTCGTCGTCTTCGGCTACCCCGAGGGCATCGCGATCGTCGTCGCGGTGAAGGGCGTGGGCCGCTTCACCGAGCTCGACGACTCCGAGGCGCGCGAGCGCTTCATCATCGGCACCTTCGCGAGCATGATCTGGGGCGTCGCCCTCGGCGTGCTCGTCCGACTCGCCGTCACCTGATCGGAGAGGACGCCATGACCGGGATGCTCGCCATCGTGCAGGAGCGCTACGGCGTGGACGCCCTACGGGTCGCCCGCGTGCCGAGGCCCGAGCCGCGTGCCGGACGCGTGCTCGTGCGCGTGCGCGCCGCCGGCATCGACGCCGGCACCCACCACCTCGTCACCGGCACGCCGAAGCTGGTGCGACTGTTCACCGGCCGCAACGCACCACGGCAGCGCGTGCCCGGGCTCGCCTTCGCCGGCGTGGTCGAGACCCCCGCCGGCGGCTTCGTCGCCGGCGATCGGGTCTTCGGCACCGCAACCGGCGCGCTGGCCGAGCTCGCGGTCGCGGACCCCCGCAAGCTCGCCCGCGTGCCCGACGGGCTCGACCTCGAGCGCGCCGCGGCGCTGCCCGTCTCCGCGGTCACCGCGCTCGAGGCCGTGCGCGACGCCGCCCGGGTGCGCGCCGGCCAGCGGGTGCTCGTGCTCGGCGCGGCGGGCGGCGTGGGCTCGTACGCCGTGCAGCTCGCGGCCGGGGTCGGCGCCCGGGTCACCGCCGTCTGCAGCGGCGGCAAGGCGGAGTTCGCCCGCGGCATGGGCGCCGAACGGGTGATCGACTACACCGAGCAGGAGCCGACCGAGCTGGCCGAGCGCTGGGACGTGATCATCGACACCGCCGGCAACCGGCCCATCCGCGCGCTGCGGCGCGTGCTCGCCGAGGACGGTGCGCTCGTGATCGTCGGCGGCGAGGGCGGCGGCGAGATGCTCGGCGGCCTGGAGCGCAACCTGCAGGCCGGCTTCGCCGGCTTCGGCTCGCGGCAGCGCGTCCGCGCGCTCGTCGCGCGGGACCGGGTCGCCGACCTCGAGCACCTCGCCGGGCTGGTGGGCGCGGGACGGCTGCTCGTGCCCATCGAGGCGGTGCGACCGCTCGCGGAGACCGCCGAGGCCGTCGCCCACCTCGGGGCCGGCCGGGCGCGCGGCAAGACGGTGATCGCGCTGCACTGACCCCGGACGGCGGTCAGCGAGCGGATGCGCGGCGCGGCGCGCTCGCCCGGTACGGCGAGACCGAGGGCTCGCCCGGCAGGTGGAAGCGCCATGGGTGCTCCGCTCCCCCGCCGGGCAGGGCGACACCGGTCCTCGGGCTGCGCAGCACCGTGGGCGCGGGTGCGGCGAGGCGCAGCTCGACGTCGCCGCCGAGCAGCGTCCCCGAGTCGGCGAGGGACCAGCCCATGACCGTGCCGAGATTGCCGGGGCCGCGCGCCAGGTGCGCATCCGCTCGCACCGCCGGGCGCCGGCGACGCGCGAGCTCGACGCCCTCGACGACCTCGCCGGCGCGCAGGAGCACGGCCGAGGGCTCGCCCTCGGGGCCGAAGACGATGTTGGCGCAGCGGTGGATGCCGTACGAGAGGTAGACGTAGAGCCCGCCGGGCGGGCCGAACATCGGGGCGTTGCGCGCCGTGCGACCGCGGAAGGCGTGCGAGCCGGGGTCGTCGGCGCCGAGGTAGGCCTCGACCTCGGTGAGCCGCACCGCCACCGAGCCCTCGGCGTCGGTGCGGCGGATGACCGCGCCGAGCAGCAGCGGGGCTGCCGACAGAGCGTCGCGCCCGTCGAGCAGCCCCGCCGCGGAGTCCATGCTCAGGCCAGTCGCGCGAGCACCGCCTCGAGGCGCGGCGCGACCTCGGCGAGCTGCCGCTGCACGCTCGCGGGCGAGGTACCGCCGCGGCCGTCGCGCGCGGCGATCGAGCCGGGCACGCTGAGCACGGCCTTGACGGCGGGGGTCAGGCGCGGCGAGACCTCGGCGAGCTGCTCGTCGGAGAGCTGCTCGAGGGTGAGCCCGCGCTCCTCGCAGTAGCTCACGAGCTCGCCCGTGATCTCGTGCGCGTCGCGGAAGGGCACGTGCTCTTTGACGAGCCACTCGGCCACATCGGTCGCCAGCGAGAAGCCCGCGGGGGCGAGCTCGGCCATCCGCTCGGTCCTGAAGGTCAGCGTCGCGATCATGCCGGTGAAGGCGGGCAGCAGCACCTCGAGGGTCTCGACCGAGTCGAAGACGGGCTCCTTGTCCTCCTGCAGATCGCGGTTGTACGCGAGCGGCAGGCCCTTGAGGGTCGCGAGCAGGCCGGCGAGGTTGCCGATGACACGGCCCGACTTGCCGCGCGCCAGCTCGGCGATGTCGGGGTTCTTCTTCTGCGGCATGATCGACGAGCCCGTCGACCAGGCGTCGTGCAGCTTGACGAAGCCGAACTCGGCCGTCGACCAGAGGATGACCTCCTCGGCGAGCCTCGAGACGTTGACGGCGATCATGCTCGCGATGAAGGCGAACTCCGCGGTGACGTCGCGGCTCGCGGTGCCGTCGATCGAGTTCTCGACCGCTCCCGAGAGCCCCAGCTCGCGGGCGACCAGCTCGGCGTCGAGCCCGAGGGTGCTACCGGCCAGGGCGCCCGAGCCGTACGGCGAGACCTGCGCGCGCGCCGTCCAGTCGGCGATGCGCTCGAGGTCGCGCACGAGCGGCCAGGCGTGGGCGAGGAGGTGGTGCGCGAGCAGCACCGGCTGCGCGTGCTGCAGGTGGGTGCGGCCCGGCATCGGCGCCTCGGGGTGCTCCGCGGCGCGTGCAGCGAGCACGCGGACGAGCTCGGCGACGTCGGCGCCGATCGAGCGCGCGTGGTCGAGCAGGTAGAGGCGGATGAGGGTCGCGATCTGGTCGTTGCGGCTGCGGCCCGCGCGCAGCTTGCCGCCGAGCTCGCCGCCGGCGATCTCGATGAGGCCGCGCTCGAGGGCCGAGTGCACGTCCTCATCCGATTCCGCAGCGACGTACTCGCCCGCGGCGACGCGGCGGCCGAGCTCGTCGAGCGCGCCGTGCATGCCGGCGAGCTCCTCGTCGTTCAGGTAGCCGGCGGCCGCGAGGGCCGTGGCGTGCGCCTTCGACCCCGCGAGGTCGTAGGGCGCGAGCTGCCAGTCGAAGTGGGTGGATTTGCTGAGCCGGGCGAGCTCGGGGGCGGGTCCGTCGCTGAAACGGCCTCCCCAGAGGGCGCCGGCTTCGGAGGCGCGGTTGGTACTCATCGGTGGTCGATCCTAGCTTCGGGGGTCGGAGGGGCGCGGCGACGGCACGCGCCCGAGGTCGGCGATGCGGTTGCTGATCCAGGTGAGCGGCCGCTCGAGCGGACCGCGCCCGAGCAGCAGCCACCAGAGCGTGCAGAACGCGACGATCGGCGCGGCGTAGGCGAGGAACATCAGCGGGCCGCGGTTGAGCAGCCAGAACTCGACGCCGAGGAGCCAGAGCACCACGATGTGCGCCGTGTACGCGGTGAGCGCCAGCGCCCCGGTTGCGGCGATCGGCAGGAGGACGCGCCGCAGCGGTCCGCTCGCCAGCAGGCAGAGCCCGAGCACGGCGAGCGCGAAGCCGCTCGAGCCGATCGCCTCGAAGGTCGAGTCGCTGTGCGGCTCGGTGCCGAAGAGCTCCAGGGGCGAGGCCAGGACGCCGCCGAGCGAGACGGCCCAGTCGAGGTCAACCGTCGCCGCGACGATCGCGCCGGCGCCGTAACCCACGACCGCGATGCCGGAGCCCGCGGCGAGCAGGAGCAGCTGCACGCGGCGCTCCCCCAGCGCGAGCCGGCCCACGCCGATGCCGAGCAGGGTGTAGCCGAACCAGACCAGCACGGGGTACGAGCCGGTGACCAGCAGATCGAGGAACGGCAGGTGGTCGAGGCGTGCACCGGAGAGCCCGGCGTGCAGCGCCTTCGTCACCCACGGCATGAGCAGCATCCAGAGCCCCGCCGTCGTGAACAGCGTGGAGGGCCGCGCGCGCAGCACCGGCAGCGCGAGCAGGAACAGCACCGCGTAGTACTCGAGGATCACGGCGACGGGGGTGCCGAGCGCGGTGAGCACCGAGCCCAGGGCGAAGATCGCGACCGCTCGGACGGCGATGCGCATCCGAGCCCGGCCGAGCCGTTCGTGCGGCGTGCGCCCTCCCGAGAGGATCGCGAGCGAGACGCCGGCGAGCGTGGCGAAGAGGATGGAGGAGCGCCCGTCGACGAGCCCGGTCCAGGTCTCCGGCCGAGCCCAGTCGAAGGGCTGCGTGATGAGCAGGTGCGCGGCGAGCATGCCGAGCACCGCGAACCCGCGAGCGACGTCGATGCCGACGATGCGGGAGGCGCGGAGGCGCGAGGCCGAGCCCCGCTCCTCCGCGACGGCGGTCATGCCGCGCTCCGCTCCAGCAGCCAGGTCAGCAGCGCCTTCTGCGCGTGGAGGCGGTTCTCCGCCTCGTCCCAGACGACGCTCTGCGGGCCGTCGATGACCTCGGCCGCGACCTCGTAGCCGCGGTAGGCCGGCAGGCAGTGCAGGAAGACCGCGTCCTCGGCGGCGCGGGCCATGAGCGCCGCATCGACGATGTAGTCGGCGAAGACGGCCTGGCGCACCGCCTTCTCGTCCTCCTGGCCCATCGAGACCCAGGTGTCGGTCGTGACGACGTCGGCGCCGTCGGCCGCCGCGCCCGCGTCCGTCGTCACCGTGACCGAGCCGCCGGTGCCCACGGCGATCTCGGCGGCGCGCGCCACGATCGCGGGGTCGGGCTGGTAGCCCTCGGGCGAGCCGATGCGCACGTGCAGGCCGGCGGTGGCGCCGGCGAGCAGGTAGGAGTGCGCCATGTTGTTCGCGCCGTCGCCGATGTAGGCGAGAGAGAGGCCGGCGAGTGCGCCCTTGTGCTCGCGGATCGTGAGCAGGTCGGCGAGCAGCTGGCAGGGGTGGAAGTCGTCGCTGAGGGCGTTGACGACCGGCACCGTCGTGCCAGCGGCCATCTCCTCGAGGCCCGACTGGGCGAAGGTGCGCCACACGACGGCGGCGACCATCCGCTCGAGCACCCGCGCCGTGTCGGCGATCGACTCCTTGGCGCCCAGCTGGCTGTCGCCGCCGCCGATGATGAGCGGCACGCCGCCCAGGTCGGCGATGCCGGTCGCGAAGGAGACCCGGGTGCGCGTGGAGGTCTTGTCGAAGACCACCGCGACGGTCTGGGGGCCGGCCAGCGGCTTCGCGGAGAAGCGGTCGGCCTTGAGCGCGACGGCCAGATCGAGCACCTCGGCCTGCTCGGCCGGGCTCAGGTCGTCGTCGCGCAGGAAGTGCCGGGTCATGCGTGGGCCTCCAGAGCCTCGGTGAGCAGTGCGATGAACTCGCCGATCTCCGCGTCGCCGATGTTCAGCGGCGGCGCGAGGCGGATCGTCGACTCGTTCGCGGCGTTGATGATGAGCCCGAGGTGCTGCGCCGTCGCGCGCAACTCGGTCGCGATCGGCGCGGAGAGCGCGATGCCGAGCAGCAGGCCCCGACCGCGCACCTCCTCGACGAGCGGAGAACCGACACCGAGGATGCGCTCGCGCAGCTGCTCGCCCCGGGCCGCGGCGTTCGCGATGAGGCCCGCGCGCTCGATCTCGTCGAGCACCGCGAGGGCCGTGCCCGTGGCCAGCGGGTTGCCGCCGAAGGTGCTGCCGTGCATGCCGGCCTGCAGCAGGTCGGCCGCGGACTCGAAGGCGACGAGCGCGCCGATCGGCACGCCGCCGCCGAGGCCCTTGGCCACGGTGATCGCGTCCGGCACGATGCCCTCGTGCTGGAAGCCGAACCAGGCGCCCGTGCGGCCGATGCCGGTCTGGATCTCGTCGATGACGAGCAGCGCACCGTGCTCGGTGGCGAGCTCGCGGGCGCGCCGCAGGAAGCCCTCGGGCAGCGGGCGCACGCCGGCCTCGCCCTTGATGGGTTCGAGGATCAGCGCGGCCACGTCGTCGTCGAAGCCGGCCTCGAGCGCCTCGAGGGTCGAGTCGAGGTGGTCGATGCCCTGGATGAGCTCGCCGAAGGGCTCGCGCTGGGCGGGCTTGCCCGTGAGCGCCATCGTGCCCGTGGTGCGGCCGTGGAAGCCGGCGTTGAGGGCGAGGATGCGCGACTTGCCGGTGCTGTGCCGGTGCAGCAGCGCCAGCTTGAGCGCGGCCTCGTTCGCCTCGGCGCCGGAGTTGCCGAAGATGACCCGTCCGGCGTCGCCGGCGCCGCTGATCGCGAGCAGGCGCTCGGCCAGGCCGAGCTGCTGCGGGGTCGTGAAGTAGTTGGAGACGTGCGAGAGCGTCGCCGCCTGCCGGCTGATCGCCTCGACCCAGACCGGATGCGCGTAGCCGAGCGCGTTCACGGCGATGCCGGCGAGGAAGTCGAGGTAGCGCTTGCCGTCGACGTCCCACACCGCGCAGCCCTCGCCGCGCTCGAGCATGGTGAGCGGCGGCGCGAAGGAGCGCATCATGGCGTCGGCGTAGCGCTGCCGCCAGGCCGTGGTGTCGATCGGGGTCGTGGAGCTGGTGGTGCTGGTCATGCGGTCACATCCGTGGGTTCGAGAGGTTCGTCGATCGCCGTGGGCACCACTTCGGTGCCGATCCCGCTTCGGGTGAAGATCTCCAGCAGGATCGAGTGGGGTCGTCGCCCGTCGATGATCGCGGCCTTCGCGACGCCGGCGTTCACCGCGTCGAGGCAGGCGGTCATCTTGGGGATCATGCCGGACTCGAGGCTCGGCAGCAGCGCGGTCAGCTGGTCGACGTCGATGTGCGTGACGAGCGAGTCGCGGTTCGGCCAGTCGGAGTAGAGGCCGGCGACGTCCGTCAGGATCACGAGCTTCTCGGCGCCGAGTGCCGCCGCCAGGGCTGCGGCCGCGGAGTCCGCGTTGACGTTGAGCGACTGCCCGGGTGCATCCGCATCCGGCGCGATCGAGGAGACGACGGGGATGCGCCCCGCCTCGATGAGGGACAGCACGGCCTCCGGGTCCACCCCGACGACGTCGCCCACGAGACCGAGGTCGACGGGCTCGCCGTCGACCACGACGCCCTTGCGGCGGCCTCGGAAGAGCCCGGCGTCCTCGCCGCTGATCGCCGCGGCGAGCGGCCCGTGCTCGTTGATGAGCGTCACGAGCTGCCGGCTGATCTGGCCGGTCAGCACCATGCGCACGACGTCCATCGCCTCGGGGGTGGTCACCCGGTAGCCGCCGCGGAACTCGCTCTCGATGCCGAGCCGGTCGAGCATCGAGGAGATCTGCGGGCCGCCGCCGTGCACGACCACCGGCTTGAGGCCGGCGAGGCGCAGGTACACCATGTCCTCGGCGAAGGCGCGCTGCAGCTCCTCGCTCACCATGGCGTTGCCGCCGAACTTGATCACGACGATCCTGTCGCGGAAGGCCTTGAGCCAGGGCAGCGACTCGATGAGGGTCGCGGTCTTGAGCGACGGGTCGACGTCGGCGATGGTCTGCTGGGTGTCGGTCATCGGCTCAGCTCGAGTAGGCGCTGTTCTCATGCACGTAGTCGTGCGTGAGGTCGTTGGTCCACACCGTGGCCTGCGCGGTGCCGGCGTGCAGCTCGACGAGCAGGTGCGTCGTGCGAGGCGTCAGGTCGACCTCGTCGCGCGGCCGGTCGGGCTCGCCCGCGTGGCAGACCCGCACGCCGTTCATGCTCACGTCGACCGCGTAGGGGTCGAACTCGGCCGTCGTGGTGCCGATCGCGGCCAGCACCCGGCCCCAGTTGGGGTCGTTGCCGAAGACGGCCGCCTTGAAGAGGTTGTTCCGGGCGACCGAGCGGCCGACCTCGACGGCCTCGTCCTCGGTGACGGCCCCCGTGACCTCGATGGTGATCTCGTGGCTGGCGCCTTCGGCGTCGGCCTGGAGCTGCGTCGCGAGGTCGGTGCACACCGCGGTGAGCGCCGCCGTGAAGGCCGCCTGCTCGGGACGGACGCCGGAGGCGCCGCTCGCCAGGAGGGTGACCTGGTCGTTCGTCGACATGCAGCCGTCCGAGTCGAGCCGGTCGAAGGAGACGCGGGTCGCTGCGCGCAGGGCGGCGTCGAGCTCGGCGGCGGCCAGGTCGGCATCCGTCGTGATGACGACGAGCATGGTCGCGAGGCCGGGGGCCAGCATGCCGGCGCCCTTCGCCATCGCGCCGATCGTCCATCCGTCCGCCTCGTGCACGGCGGTCTTCGGGACGGTGTCGGTCGTCATGATCGCGCGGGCCGCATCCGATCCCCCGTCGGCGCTCAGCGCGCCGTGCGCGGCGATGACGCCGGCGATCAGCTTCGAGCGGTCGAGCTGCTCGCCGATGAGACCGGTCGAGCAGACGAGCACGTCGCCCGCGCCGACCGAGAGCGACGCGGCGACCTGCTCGGCCGTGGCGTGCGTGGTCTGGAAGCCCCGGCTGCCGGTGAAGCAGTTGGCGCCGCCCGAGTTGAGCACGACGGCCTCGACGCGGCCGTCCTTGATGACCTGCTCCGACCAGAGGATCGGGTTGGCCTTGGCGCGGTTCGAGGTGAAGACCGTGGCGGCCGCCTTGGACGGGCCCTGGTTGACGACCAGGGCGAGATCGGCGGCGCCGCTCGATTTCAGGCCGGCGGGCACGCCTGCGGCGAGGAAGCCCTGGGGCGCGGTGACGGTCACGGGGCGACTCCGTTCAGCGGGAGGCCGAGGCCCTCGGGCAGGCCGAGGGCGACGTTGGTGGATTGGATGGCGGCACCGGCGGTGCCCTTGGCCAGGTTGTCGAGCGCGACGATCGCGACCACGCGGCCGGCCGCCTCGTCGACGGTCACGCCGACGAGCGCCGTGTTCGCGCCGACGGTGTCGGCCGTGCGGGGGAAGACGCCCTCCGGCAGCAGCTGCACGAAGGCCTCGCCCGCGTAGGCCCGCTCCCAGGCGGCGCGGATCTGCTCGGCGGTGACGCCGGGGCGGATGCGAGCCGTGCAGGTGGCGAGGATGCCGCGCGCCATCGGCACGAGCACCGGGATGAAGGACAGGCGCACCGTTTCGGCCCCCGCGTGACGCAGGTTCTGGGCGATCTCGGGGATGTGCCGGTGCGTGCCGCCCACCGCGTACGGGTGCGCGCTGCCGAGCATCTCGCTGGCGGAGAAGTCGACGCGGGTGCTCTTGCCGGCGCCCGAGGGGCCGACCGCGAGCACCGCGACGAGGTCGTCGGTCTCGATGAGCCCGGCCTGCACGCCCGGCGCGAGGGCCAGCGAGACGGCGCTGGCGTTGCAACCGGGGGCGGCGATGCGCCTGGTGCCGGCGAGCTGCTCGCGGAGGCTCGTGCCGGAGCGCGGCAGCTCGGGCACGCCGTAGGTCCAGGAGCCGTGGTGCTCGCCCGGGTAGAAGGCGGCCCAGTCGGCCGGGTCCTCGAGCCGGTGGTCGGCACCGCAGTCCACGACGAGCGTGCCCTCGGGCAGCGCCGCGGCGATCTCGCCCGAGGCGCCGTGCGGCAGGGCGAGGAAGACGACATCGTGGCCGGCGAGCACCTCGGGGGTCGTCGGCTGCAGGATCAAGCCGCCGTAGGAGCGGAGGTGCGGCTGCACCGCGACGAGCGGCTGGCCGGCGTTGCTGTGCGCGGTGACGGTGCGCACGTCGAGCTCGGGGTGGCCGGCGAGCAGCCGCAGCAGCTCACCGCCCGCGTATCCGCTCGCGCCGGCGATGGCGACGGAGAAAGGCATGCATCCAACTTACTGTTCGAGAGGGGCGGGAGACTTCACCGGCGGCACCTCGCGAACGCTGGAAGCAGCGCTCAGGGACGAGGCGACGCCCAACGACGTCGCTGCACGCGACGCGTCGTGGTGATCTCGATACCCATGGGGAACAGCATAGCCCCCTCGCCGGCGGGGTTCGGGTTCCTGCCGGGAGGGGGCTATCTCATGCTGCTCGAGGCGACCGGGCCGGGTGGGTGACCCGTCGGGTGCATCCGGTTCTCTCGAGTGGGGTGAAGGGTTCGGGCCCTTCGTTCGCGCCGGGTTTCGGGTTCCCTGCGCTGATGAACAGTCTGCCGGAGCGGTCTCAAGGCGGGACCGGATGCATGCTCAAGATTCGCGAAACTTCGCCGCGAACCTCAAGACGCGGTCACTCCCGCTGCGCCGCCCCGTGCCGCTGCGCCGCCAGCGCGGCGCCGGCGTCCTTCGCGGCGCTCGCCTCGGCGGCCGTCAGCGTGCGGTCCTCGGCGCGGAAGCGCAGTGCCAGCGTCAGCGACTTCTCGCCCTCGCCCACGCCCTGACCGCGGTAGTCGTCGACGAGCCGCGCGTGCTCGAGCAGCTCGCCCGCGCCCTCGACCACAGTCGCGATGACCTCGGCGGCGGGCAGCTCGGCGGGCACGACCAGCGAGAGGTCCTGCGTCGCGGCGGTCTGCGTCGAGAGCGGCACGGCCTGCACCACGGCGGGTGCGAGCCGCAGCACGGCGTCGAGATCGACCTCGGCCGCGGCGACCCGCTTCGGCAGGTGCGCTGCCTCGGCCAGCGCGGGCAGCAGCTCGCCGACCACGCCGACGACCTCGCCGCCGAGCAGCAGCTCGGCGGTGCGGCCCGGATGGAAGCCGGTGCGCTGCGCCTGCCGGGTGGTCAGCTCGGCGCCGACCGCGACGCCGAGTGCGTCGATCGCCGCAAGCGCATCGCCCAGGCCGGCGACGAGCGCCTCCTGGCCCGGCTGCTTGGGGGTGATCGCCCCGGTGAGCAGCACGGCGAGGCGGCGCGGCTGCTCGGGGATGCCCGCCGCGATCGCGGCGAACTGCTCGTCGCTCAGCTTGACCGCGCCGGCCGGCAGCGCGTCGATGCCGTCGTCGTCGCCCGGCAGGAAGACGTTGCCGATCTCGAAGAGCGCCAGGTCGGTGGTGCCGCGCGCGAGGTTGCGGTGCGCGGCGCCGATGAGCCCGGGCAGCAGGCTGCGCCGCAGCAGCGGCGCCTGGCCGTCGAGCGGGTTCGCGAGCTTCACCGTCGGGGCGTCGCCGTCGAAGAGCGCGACCTCGGCCGCGGTCTGGAACGGGAAGCAGAGCACCTCGACCAGGCCGGCGGCCGCGAGCGCGTCGGCGCTGCGGCGGCGCAGCAGCTGCTCGCGGGTGAGGCCCCGGCCCGAGGGCGCGGTCGGGAGGATGGAGGGGATCCGGTCGTAGCCGTCGATGCGGGCGACCTCCTCCGCCAGGTCGACCGGCACGGCGAGGTCGGGGCGCCAGCTCGGGGGCGTCACCAGCAGGGCGTCGGCGGTCGGCTCGACCGCGCATCCGATCTCCTCGAGGATCGCCTGCACGCGCTCCTGCGCATAGGTGACGCCGACGATGCGGTCGGTGAAGCCGTGCGGGAACACGATGGCCTCGCGCGCCAGCGCCTCGCCGACGACCGCGCCGAGTTCGACGGCGCGAGCGCCACCGTGCTCGACGAGCAGGTCGACGACACGCTGCGCGGCCGCCTCGGCCACGCGCGGGTCGACGCCGCGCTCGAAGCGCTTGGAGGCCTCGCTCGGCAGCTTGTGGCGGCGGGCCGTGCGCGCGATCGACACCGGGTCGAAGACCGCAGCCTCGATGAGCACGCGGGTGGTCGTCGCCGAGATCTCGGTGCTGGCACCGCCCATGACGCCGGCGAGTCCGATGGGGCCCGAGCCGTCCGTGATGAGCAGGTCCTCGACGTGCAGCGAGCGGGTCTGGCCGTCGAGGGTCTCGAGGGTCTCGCCCTCGGCAGCACGGCGCACCGTGATGCCGCTGGTGAGCGCGTCGAGGTCGTAGCCGTGGATCGGCTGGCCGAGCTCGAGCATGACGTAGTTGGTGACGTCGACCGCGAGCGAGATCGAGCGGATGCCCGCCAGGCTCAGGCGCGCGATGATCGCCGCGGGGGTCGGCCGGCTGGCGTCGAGGCCCTCGACGGCGCGCGCGACGAAGCGCACGGCGCCCCGGCGTCCGCGGATCGGGGCGTCGTCCTGCAGCACGACCTCGAAGCCGCTCGCCGCGGCGGCGCGTCCGCGCTCCCCCGGCTCGGCGGCCGGGTCGACGAAGGCGGTGCCGGTGGCGTGCGCGTACTCGCGGGCGAGCCCGCGCACCGAGAAGGCGTAGCCGCGGTCGGGGGTGACGTTGACCTCGACAGCGACGTCGTCCAGGCCGAGCAGTGCGATCGCGTCCGTGCCGGGCTCGGGGTCGAGGCCCAGCTCGACGAGCCGAAGGATGCCGGAGTGCTCCTGGCCGAGGCCGAGCTCCTTCGCCGAGGCGATCATGCCGTCGGAGACGTGGCCGTAGGTCTTGCGGGCGGCGATCGGGAACGGGCCGGGCAGCACCGCTCCGGGCAGGGTCACGACGACCTTGTCACCGGGGTGGAAGTTGCCGGCGCCGCAGACGATGCCGCGCGGCTCCGCCTCGCCGACGTCGACCTGGCACCAGCGGATCGTCTTGCCGTTCGACTGCGGCTCCTCGACGAACTCGATGACGCGGCCGACGACGATCGGGCCGGTCAGGCCGAAGCCGTGCACGTCCTCCTCCTCGAAGCCGACCGAGACGAAGGCCTCGTGCACCGCCTCGGGGGTCGTGTCGACGGGCACCTCGGCCCATTCGCGGAGCCAACTGAGCGGGACGCGCATCAGACCACCATTCCGAACTGCTCGCTGAAGCGCACATCGCCCTCGACCATGTCGCGCATGTCCTGCACGCCGTTGCGGAACATCAGGGCGCGCTCGACGCCCACGCCGAAGGCGAAGCCCTGGTACTCCTCCGGGTCGATGCCCGCGGAGCGCAGCACGTTGGGGTTGACCATGCCGCAGCCGCCCCACTCGATCCAGCGCGCGCCGCCCTTGAAGGTCGGGTGCCACAGGTCGAGCTCGGCGCTCGGCTCGGTGAACGGGAAGTAGTTGGGGCGCAGGCGCACCTTCGCCTCCTCGCCGAACATCACCTTGACGAAGTGGTCGAGCGTGCCGCGCAGATGCGCCATCGTCAGGCCCTTGTCGATGGCGATGCCCTCGATCTGGTGGAAGGCGGGCAGGTGCGTGGCGTCGAATTCGTCCGAGCGGTAGACCCGTCCGGGCGCGATCACGTAGACCGGCAGCTCGCGGCTCAGCAGCGCGCGCAGCTGCACCGGCGAGGTGTGCGTGCGCATGACGAGGTGGCGGTCGACGGGGTCGACGAAGAAGGTGTCCTGCATCGCCCGCGCCGGGTGGTCCGGCGGGAAGTTGAGGGCGTCGAAGTTGAACCACTCGCTCTCGAGCTCGGGGCCCTCCGCGACCTCCCAGCCCATGCCGACGAAGACGTCGGCGATCTGCTCCTGCACGAGGGAGATCGGATGGCGGGCGCCCACGCGGCGACGGCGCGCCACGGCGGTCACGTCCACCGTCTCGGCCAGCAGCGCCGCCTGCTCCTCGGCGGCGACGATCGCGGCCTCGCGCTCAGCGAAGGCCTGGTTGACCCGACCGCGGGCCTGGCCGACGAGCTTGCCGGCCGCGGCCTTCTGCTCGGGGGCGACCTGGCGCATGGCGCCGTTCAGACGGGCGAGGGGCGAGGACTCGCCGAGGTGGGCCGTGCGGACTGCCTTGAGGGCCGCGGAGTCGCCGGCCGCGGCGATGGCCGCGACGGCCTCCTCGACCGCGGCGCCGACGGCGTCCTCGGTGATGGGATTGGGCTCGGACACGAGGACCGAGTCTACTGGTGCGCCTCGGCGGCTATCGGCCGCCCGGTCGGGCGTTCGTGCTCTCGCCGGTCGCGGCTGTCGTGCCCCGGATCGCGGACGCGCCCCCATCCGTCGGCGGAGCCGCCCTGCGCGGCTTGCGCGAGCTGCCTTTGGCGAGACGTCGCGCGATCCACGACACCGTGAGGTTGATCGCCAAGTACATGACGATCATCACCACGAAGACGGAGAAGGCGTACTGCCCGGCGCCGAAGAACTCGTAGGTGAGCCGTCCCCGGCGGAGGAACTCCTGCGCGCCGATGATGTAGCCGAGGGAGGTGTCCTTGAGCAGCACGACGAGCTGGGCGACGATGATCGGGATCATGTTGCGGAAGGCTTGGGGGAACTCGATGAGCAGGCGGGTCTGCAGGCTCCCGAGGCCGACGGAGAGGCCCGCCTCGCGCTGCCCCTTCGGCAGCGAGACGATCCCGGCTCGCAGCGCCTCCCCGATGATCGCGCCGTTGTAGAGCGCCAGCGATATGACGACGGCGATGAACTGGTCGAGGCCGACGAGCGCCCAGAAGAAGAACATCATGAGTAGAACGGGCAACCCGCGCAGAAGCTCGAGCACACCGGTGGTTGGCACGCGGATCCATCGCGTCGGCGCGATGCGCAGCAGTGCCAGGACCATGCCGAGGGCGATCGCGCCGAGCGCGCCGAAGAAGGCCATCTGCAGCGTGGTGCCGAGCGCGCGCAGCAGGTCGAGCCAGACCAGCGGGTCGTTGAAGATGTTCCAGCGATCGGCGTCGAAGAGCCCCTGGCTGTTGAGGGTGAAGAGCGAGTACCCGACAATGCCAATCATCACCGCGGCGATCACGATCGAGGTGATCCGGGAGAGCTTGCGCGCCTGCGGACCGGGCGCGTCGTAGAGCACGGAGGTCATCGCGCGACCCTCCACTTCTGCTCGAGGCGGTCCGCGACCTGGCCGAGCGTGATCGTGATGAGCAGGTAGCAGACGGCGACGCCGGCGAAGAGCCAGAGCAACGCCGCCGGATCCGTATTAACCAAGCGCTGCACGACCGTGACGAGGGTCACGACGAAGAACCCTGTCGCTACTGAGGAGTTCTTCGTCAGGGCGATGGTGACGTTGATGATCGGCGGGATGACGCTGCGTATCGCCTGGGGCAGCACGACCAGTGTGAGCACCTGCGAGAAGCCCAGGCCGAGGCTGCGGGCTGCTTCAGCCTGTCCGATCGGCACCGAGTTGACCCCGGAACGGACCGCTTCGCCATAGAAGGGGGCCGTGTACAGCGTGAGCGCGATGACGGCAGTAACGAAGAAGTCGGGGATGACGAGCCCGAGGCGCGGCACGACGAACACCATGAAGAAGAAGATCAAGGTGAGCGGGATGTTGCGGAAGATCTCCGTGAATACCGAAGAGGTGAGCCTGAGACTGGCGACGGGGCTGATCCGGAAACCGGCGAGCACGATACCGAGCGGCAGCGCGAACAAGATGGTCAGCCCGAGGAGGCTAAGGGTGTTGAGGAAGCCCTCGCCCACGAGGGGCAGGTTCTCCAGCAGGACGTTCACGGCGCGGAGCCTCTCTCAGCGGTCAGAGGGAGGTGCGGGGCGGCGAGGCCGCCCCGCACCGATGGAGCGGTTCGGATCAGTAACGGTCGACTGCCGGGGGCTCCGGGGTCGGCAGCACCTCTCCGGCGGTCGCCTCGAAGATGCGCGCCCAGGTGCCGTCCTCGTACGCAGCCTCGAGCACGTCGTTGATCCACTCGCGGAACTCGGTGTCCTCGAGCGCCAGACCGATGCCGTAGGGCTCCTCGGTGAAGGTCTCGCCGTCACCGGCGAGCTTGAACTCGGGGTACTGCGCGACGAAGCCCGAGAGGATCACGTTGTCGGTCGTGACGGCCTCGACCTGGCCGTTGCGCAGCGGGTCGAGGCAGTTGCTGTAGACGTCGGTCGCGAAGAGGTCCGCGCCGTACTCGTCGACGATCGTCTTGGCCGGGGTCGAGCCCTCGACGGAGCAGACCGCAACGCCCTCGACGTCATCCGGGCCGGTGATCTCGTCGTTGTCGGCGAGGGTCATGATCGCCTGACCGGCCTCGAAGTACGGTCCTGCGAAGCTGATGAGCTCCTTGCGCGCGTCGTTGATCGTGTAGGTCGCGACGACGATGTCCGTGTCACCGTTCTGAATCGAGGTCTCGCGGATCGCGGAGGGGGTCTCGAGCCAATCGATCGAGTCGAAGGGGATGCCGAGCTCGGCGGCGACGAGCGCCCCGATGGCAACGTCGAAGCCCGCGGGCACGTCGCCGGTGCCCAGCAGCCCGAAGAGCGGCTGGTCGAACTTCGTGCCGATCGTGATCGTGCCGGCCTCGGCGAGCGCCGCCATCGTGGTGCCCTCCTCGAACTCCGGGTTCTCCGCGAGCTCCAGGCTGTAGGGGCCATCGCCGGTGGCCTCTTCGTCGGTGCCGGCTCCCGGGTCCGTGGCGCTGCCCGGGGCGCCGCAGGCCGTGAGGGCCACGAGCAGGCCGGCGGTGCCGGCCAGCGTGGTGAGGGTGCGCTTGCGCATGTGCTGTCTCCTAGGTTCCGTATCGCTGTGTCAGGTGGTGCGGTCGTACGAGTTCAGTGCGTGAGGATCTTGGCGAGGAAGTCCTTGGCGCGGTCCGTCTTCGGTGCGGTGAAGAAGGTCTCCGGCGCCGCCTCCTCGACGATCTGGCCGTCCGCCATGAAGAGCACGCGGTTCGCGGCCTTGCGGGCGAAGCCCATCTCGTGGGTGACGACGACCATCGTCATGCCCTCGTGCGCGAGCTCGACCATCACGTCGAGCACCTCGTTGATCATCTCGGGGTCGAGCGCGCTGGTCGGCTCGTCGAGCAGGATGAGCTTGGGGTCCATCGCGAGACTGCGGGCGATCGCCACGCGCTGCTGCTGGCCGCCGGAGAGCTGCGCGGGCAGCTTCTGCGCCTGGTTGGCGACGCCGACGCGCTCGAGCAGCGCCATCGCCTTCTTCTCGGCCTCCTGCTTCGAGAGCCCGCGCACCTTGATCGGCCCGAGGGTCACGTTCTCGAGCACCGTCTTGTGCGCGAAGAGGTTGAACGACTGGAAGACCATGCCCACGTCGGCGCGCAGCTTCGCGAGCCCGGCGCCCTCCTCGGGCAGCCGCTTGCCGTCGATCGTGATCTCGCCCTCGTCGATCGTCTCCAGGCGGTTGATCGCACGGCAGAGCGTCGACTTGCCCGAGCCGGAGGGCCCGATGACGACGACGACCTCGCCCCGGGCGACCGTCGTGCTGATGTCCTTCAGGACGTGCAACGGGCCGTAGTGCTTGTTCACCCCGGTGATCGTGACCAGGGGTTCCGCGGCGTTCGTGGTGCTGTCGGGCATGCCCTCACCCTGTCAGAGGACACCTTCCGGCACCAAGATGGGGGCCGAACTGTAACCCAGCCGACACATCGGTACCCCGGCAGGGGCTCTTGTCCCCCGGAGGAGCTGAGCGGGGCTCAGGCGAGGCGCTGCGCGAAGGCGCTCTCGTAGAGGCACACGCTGGCCGCCGTGGCGAGGTTCATCGACTCGGCGCGGCCGTAGATCGGCACCACCAGCGCGCGGTCGGCGAGCTGCAGGAGGTCGTCGCGCAGGCCGCGCGCCTCGTTGCCGAACAGCCATGCGGTCGGCGCGTCGAGCACCCCCGCCTGACGCGCCTCGAGCAGGTCGTCGCCCTTGACGTCGGCCGCGACGATCTGCAGCCCGGCGCCGCGCAGGGCCCCGAGCACCTCGGCGAGCTCGCCGCCGACCACCACCGGGAGGTGGAAGAGCGAGCCGGTCGTCGAGCGCACGACCTTGGGGTTGTAGGGGTCGACGCTGTGCCCGGCGAGCACGACGCCGTCCGCACCCGCGGCGTCGGCGGCCCGGATGATCGTGCCCGCGTTGCCCGGGTCCTGCACCTCCTCGAGCACCGCGACGAGCTTGGGGCCGCTCGCGAGCAGCTCCTCGAGCGGCGTGGAGAACTGCGCGAAGACGGCGATGACGCCCTGCGGCGTCACGGTGTCCGCCATCACGGCGAGCACCATCTCGCTGACCTCCTCGACGTCCATGCCGGCGGCGCGGGCCGCCTGCGCGAGGTCCGGGTGCCGCTCCACGGCGGAGGGCGTCGCGAAGATGTCGATGACGCGCTCGGGCCGGTGCCGCAGCGCCTCGACGACGGCCTGCGGTCCCTCCACGAGGAAGAGCCCCGTCTCGGTGCGGGCCTTGCGCTTGGCGAGCTTGGCCACGGCGCGGACGCGGGGCGAGCGCGGGTTGTCGAGCATGGCGCCAGGATAGCGATCCCGGTGAACGGCGGGGGTGCACGGCGCGAGCGGATGCGGGGAGGCCGGCTCCCCGCATCCGCTCGCCCGCCGCGGTCAGGCCTTGACGGAGCCCTCGGTGAGACCGCCGCGCCAGAACCGCTGCAGCACGATCATGGCGATCGCCAGCGGGATGATCGACAGCAGCACGCCGCCCACGGTGAGCTCGTAGAACTCGGGCAACCGGTCGGTCTGCGCCCGCCAGTTGTTAAGGCCGAGCGTGATCGGGTAGAGCCGCTCGTCGGAGAGCATGACCAGGGGCAGGAAGTAGTTGTTCCAGATGCCGACCAGCTGGAACAGGAACACCGTCACCAGGGCCGGGGTCATGATGCGGAGCCCCAGGGTGTGGAAGATGCGCAGCTCCCCCGCCCCGTCGATGCGGCCCGCCTCGATGAGCGAGTCGTCGACCGTCGCCTGCGCGTAGATGCGGCAGAGGAAGAAGCCGAACGGCGAGACCAGCGAAGGCAGCAGCACGCTCCAGTAGGTGTTCGCGAGCCCGAGCTGGCTGAACAGCAGGAACAGCGGCAGCGCCGTCGCCGTGCCGGGCACCAGCACACCGCCGAGGATGAGCCCGAAGATCGTGTTGTTGCCCTTGAAACGGTACTTCGCCAGCGCGTAGCCGCCCGCCGCCGCGAAGTAGGTGGCCAGCAGCGCGCCCACCCCCGCGTAGAGCAGCGAGTTGAGCGCCCAGCGCAGGAAGATGCCGCCGTCGTAGGTGAGCACCGCCTGCAGGTTGGCGAGCAGGTTGTTGGTCTCGGCGAGCAGGAAGCCGTTCGTGCCGAAGAGGTCGTCGGTGCTCTTCGTCGCGGCGATGATGACCCAGTACACCGGCACGAGGAAGTACACGGCGACGAGCGTGAGGATGCCGGTGACGAGGATCGTGGTGGCCGGCTTGCGGCCCGCCCCCCGGTTCGACGTGGAGGACGAGGGGCGCTGCTTGCGGGCAAGGGCCTTGCTCGGGGCGGGGGCCGTCGCGGTCACTTGGAGCTCCTGTTCGTCAGGCGCAGGAACACGAAGGACAGCGCGAACGCGACGAGCGCGATGAGCACCGACTGGGCTGCGGCCACGTTGTAGTCGTTGTAGGCGAAGGCCGTCGTGTAGGCGGAGAGGTTCGGGGTGTACTGCGAGTCGATCGCCGGGGCCACGACCTGCAGCAGCTGGGCCTCGGCGAAGAGCTGCAGGGTGCCGATGATCGAGAACACGGTTGTGAGCACGAGCGCCGGGCGGATCAGCGGCAGCTGGATGCTGCGCGCGATGCGCCAGGGACCGGCGCCGTCGACGCGGGCCGCCTCGTAGAGCTCGGTCGGGATGGCCTTGAGCTGGGCGATGATGATCATCATGTTGTAGCCCGTGTAGGTCCACGTGACGATGTTCGCGATCGACCAGAGCACGCTGCCCGCGCCGAGGAAGTCGAGCTGCAGCCCGAAGGCGCTCGAGGCGATGTCGACGATCGGGCTGAGGCCGGGCACGTAGAGGAACGACCACAGGATCGTGGCGATCACGCCCGGGATGCCGTAGGGCAGGAAGTACGCGGCGCGGAAGAGGCCGGGCAGCTTCGCCGCGGCCGACTCGAGCAGCAGCGCCAGGATCGTGCAGAGCACGATCATGATCGGCACCTGCACGACGCCGAAGAGGAACATGCGGCCGATGGAGGCGATGAAGTTGCCGTCCTCGAGCGCCTGCCGGTAGTTGTCGAACCAGGCGAACTGGCTGCTCACGCCCTGCTCGCCGAACAGACCCGCGCGCGTCACGCTCGTGAAGCTCTGGCCGATGGCCACGAGGATCGGCAGCAGGAAGGTGAGCCCGAAGAGCGCCAGGAACGGCGCCAGCAGGATCCACGGAGCCCGGGTGACCGCGCTGCCGCGGGGCTTGCGCGGCTTCGGCGGGGCATCGGGTCGAGCGGATGCGCGGGGTGCGGTCGTGGTCATCGGCTCGCCTTCCGGATCGTGAGGCCCTTGTTGCGGAAGACCTCGATGACCTGCGCCTCGGTCTGCACGACCGCGTCGACGAGGGTGCCGCCGCTGGATTTGCGGCGGAAGCCGTCGGCGAGGATGTTGAAGCTCTGCTGGGTCACCGGCCACCAGGACCAGTCGGGGTTCTGCTGCTGCGTGGCGGGCTGGAACACCTCGGTGTTGTAGCGCTGGCCGCCGAAGAACTCGCCGCCGCCCTCGCGGGCGGTGCCGATCGTGTCGCGCGCGGGCGACCATCCGATGCCGGAGTACTGGATCATCGCGTCGATGCCCTCCTGCGAGGTGGTCATCCAGACCGCGAACTCCATCGCCTCCTTCGGGTACCGGCTGGTGCTGAGCACCGCGGCGGTGGATCCGCCCTGGTACGTGGAGCCGAAGCCGGTGCTCCACACCGGCGCCGGGGCCACGCGCCACTTGCCCTCGGCGCCGCTGATACCGGTCATCAGGGCGTCGCCCCAGCTCGCGCTCACCAGCGAGGCGACCTCGTCGCGCGCCGCTGCGGCGAACCAGGCCGGCGTGTAGGGGTTGTAGCTCGTGCCGACGATGCGCTCGTCGATCGCGCGGTCGAAGAAGCGGGCGACCTCGAGCGTGGCCTCGTCGGCCATGTCGATGAGCCAGCCGTCCTCATCCGCCTTGAACCACGTGGCGCCGGCCTGGCCGGCGTAGCCCGCGAAGCCGGAGGTGTCCGAGATCGGGAAGACGTCGATGAGGGAGCTGCCCTGGTCGCGGAAGACCTCGCCCGCGGCGAACCACTCCTCCCGCGTCGCCGGGATCTCGAGCCCCGCCGCCTCGAAGAGGTCGGGCCGGTAGTACATGCCGACCGGGCCGGAGTCCTGCGGGATCGCGTAGACGCCGCCGGTGAAGCTCACCTGGTTCCAGAGCGTCTCGTCGTAGAGGTCGCGGTACTGCTCGACGCCGTAGCGGCCGAGGTCGGTGACGCCGTTGACGAGCATGAACTCCGGCAGGCTGCGCATCTCGATCTGCGCGAGATCGGGGCCGCTGCCCGCGGCGAGGGCCGAGTAGAGCTTCTGGTAGCCGCCCGCGTTGCCGCCCTGGATCCAGGAGACCTCGACCTGCACGTCGGGGTGCGTGGCGTTCCAGACGTCCGCGACCTTCTGCAGGTCCTTGAGCCAGGACCAGTACGTGATCGTGATCGGGCCGTCGGCCGGGGGCAGCGTCGGCTGCGTGTTCACCGAGGTCGTGCCCGGCGTGGAGCAGCCGGCGAGGATCGTCGCCGCGGTGGCGCCGACCCCGAGGGTCAGGAGTTGTCGTCTCGACAGGGCGTTCATCGGTCCTCACTTCGTCGTGCGGAACGCCGCGGAGCTCACGGCTCCGGCCCGCGGCGCTGCGGTCCGGCCACGCTAACACCAAAAACGGTCGCTTGACCCGCATTCGGGTTACAGTGACGACCATGGCGCCGAGGCGCCCGCGGGCACGACGAGGTGCCCCGGATCGGAGCGATGTGACCACGACGGATGCGGACCCGGCGGCCACGCGCGGACCCCGCGGCCCCTACGCGAAGACCGCCGAGCGACGCGGCGCCATCCTCGAGGCCGCCACCGAGGTCTTCGCCGACCGCGGCTGGCGGGCCGCCACCCTGCGGCAGGTCGCCGAGGCGGCCGGGATCAGCCTCTCGACGCTGCAGCACCACTACCCCGCGAAGGTCGATCTGCTGCACGCGACGATGACCCGCCGCGACGAGCACCGCTTCCTCCACGACCCGCGGTCGCTGCCCACGTTCCCGGCCGTGATCGTGGGGCAGGCGATCGCGAACGAGCGCGTGCCCCGGCTCATCCAGCTCTACAGCATCCTCACCGCGGAATCGGCCACGACCGAGCACCCGGCACGCGAGTACTTCGCGCAGCGCTTCGCGAACCTGCGCGGCGAGTACGAGGCGGAGTTCGCGGCGCTGCACGCCGCCGGGGCGCTCCGCGAGGGGCTGCCGCCGGCGAGCGCGGCGGTGATGCTCATCGGCCTGTGGGACGGCGTGCAGCTGCAATGGCTGCACGACCCGGGGGCCGTCGACCCGGCCGAGACCCTCGTGGCCTTCCTGCGGCTCGTGATCGACGCGGAGGCGCTGGTGCCCTCGGCGGAGCAGCGGGCACGCTGGCGGCGGACCGGGGCCGGCTCGGCGTGAACGACGAACGGGGCGCCCGCAGCTGCGGGCGCCCCGTTCGGGAGCTGCACGGTCTCGCGACCGTGCGCGGCATCAGGCCGCGGCGTCGGCCTTCGGAGCCGAGGTGTCGGCCGGGAGGGCCTTCTTCGCGGTCTCGACGAGCGCGGCGAAGGTCGCGGGCTCGTGCACGGCCAGCTCGGCCAGGATGCGGCGGTCGACCTCGACGCCGGCCAGGGACAGGCCCTGGATGAGGCGGTTGTAGGTCAGGCCGTTGGCGCGGCTGGCCGCGTTGATGCGCTGGATCCACAGGCGACGGAACTCGCCCTTCTTCGCGTGACGGTCCCGGTACGCGTAGACGAGGGAGTGGGTGACCTGCTCCTTGGCCTTGCGGTAGAGGCGCGACCGCTGGCCGCGGTAGCCCTCGGCCCGCTCGAGGATGGTCCGGCGCTTCTTGTGTGCGTTTACTGCCCGCTTGACGCGTGCCATGTCGTTACTTCCTTACCGTTCGGGGTCGGTCAGTGACCGAGGAGCTTCTTGGCGACCTTGGCGTCGCCCGGGGCGAGGACCTGGTCCTGGTTGAGGCGGGCCTTGCGCTTCGAGGCCTTGACCTCGAGGTTGTGGCGCATGCCGGCCTGCTGCTTCATGACCTTGCCGCTGCCGGTGAGCTTGAAGCGCTTCTTGGCCCCGGAGTGGGTCTTCTGCTTGGGCATCGTTTCTCTTTCTCTTACTCTGCGGCGGCGGCGGGGGCCGGAGCCTCCGGCGCTGCCTTCGACTCCGCCTTGCTCGCCGCGCGCTGCGCGTTCTGCTCGGCCTTGGCCTCGGACTTGTTCTTGTGCGGCGCGATGACCATGGTCATGTTGCGGCCGTCGATCGTGGGGGTGGACTCCACCGAGCCGAACTCGGCGACGTCCTCCGCGAAGCGCTGGAGGAGGCGCACACCCTGGTCGGGACGCGACTGCTCGCGGCCTCGGAACAGGATCATGGCCTTGACCTTGTCGCCCTCCGCGAGGAAGCCCTCGGCGCGCTTGCGCTTGGTCTCGTAGTCGTGCTTGTCGATCTTGAGGCGAAAACGGACCTCCTTGAGGATCGTGTTCGCCTGGTTGCGTCGGGCCTCCTTGGCCTTCTGCGCCGCCTCGTACTTGAACTTGCCGTAGTCCATGATCTTGACCACGGGCGGGCGGGAGTTCGGGGCGACCTCCACCAGATCCAGGTCGGCTTCCTGAGCAAGGCGCAGTGCGTCCTCGATGCGGACGATGCCGACCTGCTCGCCGCCGGGGCCGACGAGGCGGACCTCGGGAACCCGGATGCGGTCATTGGTGCGCGGATCGCTGATGCGTGTCTCCTCTGTTCGATGACTGGGCCCTCCACCGACGAACGCCGGCGGGGCGGAGAGGAGTTCAACACGCGGGACGGCGCACGGCCATCCGAACGCCCCGCCGAAACGGTGCGCCGCACCCTGCCTGCCCCTCGAGCGAACCCTCGGGACGGAGTGCCAAGACCCGGTAACCTGTGACGGTATGCGCGGGTGGGAGAATCTCCTCTTCCTCTTCAGACAGCCTGACGGCGCTGAAGCCTGCATCAGAATAGCAGAGCGAGAGCCTGCAAGCGAGAGGCGAGCATGTCGGAGCAGACGGCCGAGTCGAACATCGAGTCCCGGGACATCGCGGAGGTGCCGGCCGTCGAGGTCATCAACACCGTCGCGATCCACCTGCTGAGCGCTGCCGCGGTCAAGTGCGGCCTCGCCGACGACCCGGCGAACCAGACCGACCTCGACGAGGCGCGCAAGCTCATCAACGCGCTCGCGGGGCTCGTCACGGCCGCGGCGCCGGAGATCAGCGACTCGCACGCACGCCCGCTGCGCGACGGGCTGCGCTCGGTGCAGCTCGCGTTCCGCGAGGCCTCGAGCATCCCCGACGCGCCCGGCAAGGGCCCCGGCGAGAAGTTCACCGGCTCGGTGATCTGAGCTCGTTGCTGCGCCGCCGCCCCTGCGGCGCAGTGCTCCCGCGCGACCGCGCGCGATCGCTCGCGCTCAGCGTGCTCATCGCTGCGACGCCGCCCCTGCGGCGCAGCTGCGGTCAGTCGGCGGACTCGAGCTTGAGGCTCATCGAGTCCACGCGCTCGGCGATCACGGCCGAGGCGGCGATGCGCTGCTGCACGCGCTCGAGCAGGTGCTGCAGCGCGGCCTGATCGAGGCCGGGGCGCAGGCGCAGGCGCAGCACGATCTCGGGGCCCTGCATCCGAGCGCCCGGGTCGCCGGCCTGCACGAGCGCCTCGGCGATCGCGGGCTCCGGCTCGATGACCGCCGCGAATGCGGCGAGCACCTCCGGGTCCTCGGTGCTCGGCAGCCAGGGCTCGCCCTGCGCCATGGCCCAGACCGCGGGCCGGCGCACGGCGAACTCGGTCTCGGAGGCGGGGTCGAGCACCACCACGTCGGTGCGCTCGCTCGCCGCGGCCAGGGCGACGCGCACGCCGTCGGCGGGAACGGGCCGAGCCTTCGGGTTCCACGCGGACATCGCCGTGACCGAGGAGAAGACGGGCAGCACGTCGCGCCCGTCCGGGCCGGCCACGGTCACGATCGCGAGCTCGGCGCTCTTGTCGACGGTGCGGCCGTGCGCACCCTCCTCCGCCTCGCCGAGCTTGGCGACCAGCGGGATGAGCAGTCGCGCTCCGCGCAGCGCGTCCACGACCGCGGCGGGCCCCGTCTCACCGGCGCGGAACGCCGCCACCGCGGAGAGCAGCGCCGGCGGGGCCGTGCCGTCGTCCGCGGCGCTGCGGTTCTCCTCGAACTGGCGACCGGCCCACGGCCGGCCCGCCGAGTCCTTCAGGGGATCGTGGTCGTGCTCCGGCATCAGAAGCCGGCGACGTCCAGCGCCTCGGGCAGCGTGAAGGCGCCCGCGTAGAGCGCCTTGCCGACGATCGCGCCCTCGAGGCCCGCGGGCACGAGCTCGCGCAGCTCGGCGATGTCGTCGAGGCTCGAGATGCCGCCGGAGGCGACCACCGGCTTGTCGGTGCGCTCCATCACCTGGCGCAGCAGCTCGATGTTCGGGCCCTTGAGCGTGCCGTCCTTCGTCACGTCGGTGACGACGTAGCGCGAGCAGCCGGCCTCCTCGAGGCGGTCGAGCACGGCCCAGAGGTCTCCGCCGTCCTGCGTCCATCCGCGCGCTGCGAGCGTCGTGCCGCGCACGTCGAGGCCGACGGCGATCGCCTCGCCGTAGGTCGCGATGACGCTCGCGGCCCACTCGGGGTTCTCGAGCGCAGCGGTGCCCAGGTTGATGCGGGTCACGCCGGTCGCGAGCGCGGCCTCGAGGGTCGCGTCGTCGCGGATGCCGCCCGAGAGCTCGAAGTTGACGTCGCCGCGCAGCGACTTGATGACCTTCTTGATGACGGCGCGGTTGTCGCCGCGACCGAACGCCGCGTCGAGGTCGACGAGGTGGATCCACTCCGCGCCGCCGTCGACCCACTGCTGGGCCGCTGCGAGCGGCTCGCCGTAGCTGGTCTCCGTGCCGGCCTCGCCCTGGGTGAGGCGGACCGCCTTGCCGTCGGCCACGTCGACCGCCGGGAGCAGGGTCAGTGCGGGGGTGCGGTTGAACTCGCTCATGCGTTCGGGCGGTGCTTTCTGTGGGGCGGGCGGATGGCCGTGGACGATCCTAGCCCCGGGCGGCGGAGATCCTTGAACCGCGGTGACGCCCCGGGTATTCCCCCGAGCAGCACCGCGCTCGGCGGCTCAGAGCGACGCGCTCCAGTTGCGCAGCAGACGGATACCCGCTTCGCCCGACTTCTCGGGGTGGAACTGCGTCGCCGAGAGCGGACCGTTCTCCACGGCGGCGATGAAGCGTCCGCCGTGCTCGGCCCACGTCACGTGAGGCTGCGGGAACGGCGGGATCACGTCGAGGTTCCACTCCTGCGCGGCGTAGGAGTGCACGAAGTAGAAGCGCTCGTCGTGCAGGCCGTCGAAGAGCACCGATCCCTCGGAGGCCTCGACGGTGTTCCAGCCCATGTGCGGCAGGATCGGGCTCGGCAGCACCGAGACGGTGCCGGGCCACTCCCCCAGTCCCTCCGCCTCGACGCCGCGCTCGATGCCGCGCTCGAAGAAGACCTGCATGCCGACGCAGATGCCGAGCACGGGACGGCCGCCGGCGAGGCGCGACTCGATGATCGATCCGCCCCTGGCCGCGTTCAGCGCATCCATGACCGCGGGGAACGCGCCGACCCCGGGTACGAGCAGACCATCGGCCTCGAGCGCCGCGCGGCGGTCGCCGGTGAGCTCGACCTCGGCGCCAGCAGCCTCGAGCGCCTTGACCGCGGAGTGGACGTTGCCGCTGCCGTAGTCGAGGACGACGACCTTCGCCGCCATCAGAGCTTGCCCTTGGTCGACGGCACGCCGTCGACCTCGGCGTCCCAGGCCTTGGCCTGGCGGAAGGCGCGGGCGAAGGCCTTGAACTCCGCCTCGGCGATGTGGTGCGGGTCGCGGCCGGCGAGCACGTTCAGGTGCACCGTGAGGCCGGCGGCGAAGGTGATCGCCTCGAAGACGTGCCGGATCATCGAGCCCGTGAAGTGGCCGCCGATGAGGTGCAGCTCGAAGCCGGCGGGCTCACCGGCGTGCACGAGGTACGGGCGGCCCGAGATGTCGACGACCGCCTGGGCGAGGGCGTCGTCGAGCGGCACGAGCGCGTCGCCGAACCGTGCGATGCCGGACTTGTCCCCGAGCGCCTCGCGGATGGCGGCGCCGAGCACGATGCCCGTGTCCTCGACCGTGTGGTGCACGTCGATGTGGGTGTCGCCCGTGGCCTTGACGGTCAGATCGGTGAGCGAGTGCTTCGCGAACGCCGTGAGCATGTGGTCGAAGAACGGCACGCCGGTGTCGATCGACGAGGCGCCGCTGCCGTCGAGGTCGAGGCGCAGCTCGATGCTCGACTCGCTGGTGGCGCGGCTGATCTCCGCGACGCGGGCGGGAGTGGCGATGGAGGGCCCAGGGGTCATGCGTCCACTCTACTGAGCGGGGCCCCGGGCTCTCCGCGCCGGACCGCTCTCAGCGGCCGGAGACCTCGGCGAGCGAGCGCAGGAAGTAGTCGGTCTCCTCCGCCGTGCCCGCCGTGACACGGAGGTGGCCGGGGATGCCGACGTCGCGGATGAGGATGTCGCGGGCGAACAGCGCCTCGAAGACCGCGTTCGGGTCGTCGACCCCGCCGAAGAACACGAAGTTCGAGTCGCTCGGGTACGGCTCGTAGCCGAGCGCCGGCAGCTCGGCGACGATGCGGTCGCGCTGCGCGGCGATGTCGCCGACGGTCGCGAGCATGACGGGCGCGTGCCGCAGCGCGGCCGTCGCCGCCGCCTGCGTGAGCGCCGAGAGGTGGTACGGCAGCCGCACGAGCCGCAGCGCGTCGATCACCGCCGGGTCCGCGGCCAGGTAGCCGAGGCGCACGCCGGCGAAGGCGAAGGCCTTGCTCATCGTGCGCGAGACGAGCAGCCGCGGGCGGCCGGGCAGCAGATCGAGCGCGCTCCGGGTGCCCGGGCGCGCGAACTCGGCGTAGGCCTCGTCGACGAGCACGATGCCCCGGCTCGCCGCGGAGGCCGCCTCGATGGTCTCGATCGGCAGCGGGGTGCCCGTGGGGTTGTTCGGCGCGCAGAGGAACAGCACGTCGGGATCGTGCCGCTCGATCTCGCGGACGACCGTCTCGGGCGTGATGGCGTAGCCCGCGTCGCGCTGACCCGTGACCCAGGTGCTGCCGGTGCCCGTCGTGATCATCGAGTGCATGGAGTAGGTGGGCGGGAAGCCGAGCACCGTGCGCCCAGGACCGCCGAAGGCCTGCAGCACGTGCTGGATGACCTCGTTCGATCCGTTGGCGGCCCAGACCTGCTCGGGCGCGATGCCGCCGCCGAGATAGCCGGCCAGGCCCTCGCGCAGTGCCGTGAACTCGCGGTCCGGGTAGCGGTTGACCCCGCGGAGCGCCACCGCGATGTCGGCGAGCACCTCGTCGACGACCTCCTGCGGAACCGGATGCGTGTTCTCATTGACGTTGAGCTGGTAGCGCACCGGCGCCTGCGGGGCACCGTAGGGCGTGTGACCGCGGAGGTCGTCGCGGATGGGGAGTTCGTCGAGACTCGTCACCCGATCAGGTTACTGGCGTTCGAGCGCCCGGCGATCAGCCCGCGTACTGCGCGGGGACGACCAGCTGCTCGCCCGCGCGGACGGCGAAGGTCTGCAGATCGTTCGCGGCCACGAGGCCCGCGACGACGTCTCGGGGGTCGGCGTCGGGCGCGACCTCGCTGGCGAGGGTCCAGAGCGACCCGCCGGCCGGCACGGTGACGACCGTGGGCACGGCGTCGGCCGAGGCCGCGCCGCCGTTGAGGGCGGCCAGCACCACGCCGACGAGCAGCGGCAGCGCCGCGAGACCGGTGAACACGACGCGCCCGCGGCGCGTGAGGCGCAGGCGGGTGCGTGGCTGCTGAAGGGCGGCGGTGCTCGTGGGGGCTGCGATGCTCATGTCGTCTGCTCCTCGTGTCTCTCTGCGGTCGATCCCGGTCGGACGACCGGGCGGTTCGGGAAGGTCTTGAGACGCTGAACCGAATCCGTGTTCCGAAGATATCTTCGAATGGAGTTCGAAGCAAGCCGTTTGCCGTCGGAATCGCGACCTTTCTCGCGACACGCTTCGAACACAGCTTTGCCTCGACCCCGGAACTGGATACAGTTTCGAACGCCGGGATCAGGCAATCAGGGACCACCGACATCCGCCCCGGGACGCGGAACGGCGGACACCAGGAGGGTGGACGAGGATGGACGGCACGAGCGGCGCACCGCGCACGAAGAAGGCGCTGACGGCGAAGCAGCAGGCGATCCTCGAGGCGATCCAGCAGTCGGTCGCCAGTCGCGGCTACCCGCCGAGCATGCGCGAGATCGGCGACGCGGTCGGGCTCTCCTCGCTCTCCAGCGTGACGCATCAGCTCAACCAGCTCGAGCTCGCCGGCGCCATCCGCAGGGACCCGAACCGGCCGCGCGCACTCGAGGTGCTGCTCGAGGTGCCGACGCCGGACGTCGACGCCACGCCGGTGGGCGACGCCGCCATGGTGCCGCTCGTCGGCCGGATCGCCGCGGGCATCCCGATCACCGCGGAGCAGCAGGTCGATGAGATCTTCCCGCTGCCGCGCCAGCTCGTCGGCAGGGGCGAGCTCTTCATGCTCAAGGTCGTCGGCGACTCCATGATCGACGCGGCCATCTGCGACGGCGACTGGGTCGTCGTGCGCACGCAGCAGACCGCCGAGAACGGCGAGATCGTCGCAGCCATGCTCGACGAGGAGGCCACCGTCAAGGTGTTCCGCGAGCGCGACGGGCACCGCTGGCTGCTCCCCCGCAACAGCAGCTACGAGCCGATCATGGGCGACCACGCCGATATCCTCGGCAAGGTCGTGGCGGTACTGCGCGCGGTGTGACCGCATCCGCTCGGCTGGTACCAGGGTGCCACCGGAGCGCATCCGCTCGATCCGCTCGGATGACGCGCTGCGGGGTCGACGCTCTCTAGCGTGGAGGTCGCGGGCAGAACGCCCGCCCACCGACTGGAGGGGTTCCATGATCGAGGCACGAGCGCTCACGAAGCGCTACGGCACCAAGACGGCGGTCGACGGCGTCGACTTCGCCGTGCAGCCCGGCAAGGTGACGGGCTTCCTCGGCCCGAACGGCGCCGGCAAGTCCACCACGATGCGCATGATCGTCGGGCTCGACAGGCCCACGAGCGGCAGCGTGACCGTCAACGGCAAGCACTACGCGGAGCACCGCTCGCCGCTGCGCGAGGTCGGCGTGCTGCTCGACGCGAAGGCCGTGCACACCGGCCGCAGCGCGTACCACCACCTGCTCGCCATCGGCGCGACGCACGGCATCGGCAAGCAGCGGGTGCACGAGGTCATCGGCATCACCGGCCTTGACAAGGTCGCCCGCAAGCGCGTCGGGGGCTTCTCGCTCGGCATGGGGCAGCGCCTCGGCATCGCCGCCGCGCTGCTCGGCGATCCGAGGACGCTGATCCTCGACGAGCCGGTCAACGGGCTCGACCCCGAGGGCGTCACCTGGGTGCGCACGCTCGTGCGCTCGCTCGCCGCCGAGGGCCGCACGGTGCTGCTGAGCTCGCATCTCATGAGCGAGATGGCGCTGACCGCCGACCACATCATCGTGCTCGGCCGCGGCCAGGTGCTCGCGGATGCTCCGGTGCAGGAGTTCATCTCCGGCTCGGGGCAGAGCTCGGTGCGGGTGCGCACGCCGCGGCCCGACCTGCTCGCCGCCGCGCTGCCCGGCACGCCGGGCACCCAGCTGCCCGACGGGGCGATCAGCCTCAGCGGCGTCACCGCCGAGCAGATCGGCGAGGCGGCCGCGGCCGCCGGCGTCGTGCTGCACGAGCTGACCCCGGTCTCGAGCTCGCTCGAGGAGGCCTACATGAGCCTCACCCAGGACGAGGTCGAGTACCGCGCCGGCGGCGTGCCGGCCACGACGCAGGGAGGTGCGCGATGACCGCGACGGCCACCGCATCCGTTCGAGCGGATGCACGACTCGGCTTCGGCGGCGTGCTGCGCTCCGAGTGGATCAAGTTCACGAGCCTGCGCTCGACGTATTGGACGACGGGCATCATCATCGCCCTGTGGTTGGGGCTCACGCTCATCGCCGCGGCATCGGGCATGACGAATCCGATCGGGCCGGACGGGCAGGAGATCCCCCTGTCGGGCGACTACCTGCAGTACAACCTGGTGATGTTCGGCACGTTCGGCGTCATGGTCGGCGTGCTCGTCGCCGCGATCCAGGGCGTGCTGGCCATCTCCGGCGAGTACTCGACGGGCATGATCCGGTCGAGCCTCACCGCGGTGCCCGGGCGCCTGGCGATGTACGTCGGCAAGGCGGTCGTCGTCTTCGTCTGGATGTTCCTCATCGGTGCCGTCAGCACACTCGGGTCGTACCTCGTGGCGCTGCCGTTCCTCGCCGCGGACGGTGTCGAGGCGACCCTCGACGGCCCGGTGCTGCTCGCCTACCTCGGCGCCGCCGTGTACCTCGGTCTCGTAGCGCTCTTCGGTCTCGGCATCGGCACGCTGGTGCGCGCCGGAGCCGGCGGCATCGCGATCGTCGTGGGCGTGCTGCTCGTGCTGCCCACGCTGATCCTGGCGCTGACCTTCGCCGCCGAATGGCTCGGTGACGTGCTGCCCTACGTGCTGTCGCAGTCGGGCGCCGCGATGTCGAACATCGAGGGCAACCCCGCCTTCGGCGAGCTCGAGTACGGCCCCGGCGTCGCCACGCTGATCACGGCCGCCTGGTCGGGCGTCGCGCTGCTCGTCGGCGCCGTGGCGCTCAAGGGCCGGGACGCCTGATCGTCACCACGGCGCAGGGATCCCCGGCATCGCCTCTCGGCGATGCCGGGGATCTCGCGCTGCCCAAGCCGCCCGGCGGCTTCCGCAGCTGGCTGCGCCGGCACCCCCGCGTCGTCGACGCATCCCTCATCGCCGTCTACGCGCTGCCGAGCGTGCTGCTGCTGCTCGGCGGCGGCGGGCTCGCCGCGCAGCGCGGCACGACCGACCTCTGGGACCTGCCGCATCCGTTCTGGTGGCTCGGCCTCTCCGCGCTGCTCGCCGTGGGACTCGGCGTGCTGCTGGGGCTGCGCCGCCGCCTGCCGTTCGCGCTGCTCATCGCGAGCGCGATCGTATCGATCCTGCCGCTGCCGATGGCGATCGGCACCGAGCCGCTGCCGGTGCTCGTCGCGCTGTACACGGTCGGCGCCTTCCACTCCTCCCGCGCCGCCTGGATCGGTTTCGCCGCCATCGCCGGCGCGTCGGCCGGCGGGGTGCTGCTGGGCGTCGCGGGCCCGCTGGGCATCCTCCGCGGCGACGTGCCCCTCGACCTCGGCACGGGCATCTCGGCGGTCTCGAGCGTGGTCATCTTCCTGCTCATCGCCACGCTCATGGGCACGAGCGTGGGCAACCGGCGCCGTTACACGCAGGCGCTCATCGACCGAGCCGGGCAGCTCGTCCGCGAACGCGACGCGCAGGCCCGCATCGCGAGCGCGCAGGAGCGCAGCCGCATCGCGGGCGAGATGCACGACGTCATCGCGCACAGCGTCTCCGTCATGATCGCCCTCTCGGAGGGCGCCGCCGCGGCGTCGAGGACGAAGCCGGAACAGGCCGCCGAGACCATGGCCCAGGTCGCCGAGACCGGGCGCGGCACCCTGGCCGAGGTGCGCCGGCTGCTCGGCGTGCTGAGCGAGGAGGGCGAGGCGGCCGAGCGCCGACCGCAGCCCGGCGCGGCCGAACTGGATGGGCTCATCGCCGGCTTCCGGGCCGCGGGCGTGCCGCTCGACTACGCGACGTCCGGCGATCCCACCGACGACCAGTCGCTCGGCCTCGTCGTCTACCGCATCGTGCAGGAGTCGCTCACGAACGCGCTCCGCTACGCGCCGGGAGCGGCGGTGACCGCATCCGTCCACTGGTCCGGGTACGGCGTGGGCATCGAGGTGGTCGACGACGGACCCGGCGGCGAGCAGCCCTCCCAGGGCGCCGGCCGCGGGCTGCTCGGACTCCGCGAGCGCGCCGCACTCTACGCGGGTACCGTGGACGCGGGCCCCCGCCCCGAGGGCGGCTGGGCCGTGACCGTGACGCTGCGCACCGGAGGTGCCCCATGAACGAGTCCATCCGCATCCTGCTCGTCGACGATCAGGTGCTCGTGCGCCGCGGCTTCGGCATGGTGCTCGAGGCGGAGGACGGCATCGAGGTGGTCGGCGAGGCCGGCGACGGCCAGGAGGCCATCGAGGTCGCCCGCGCGCACCGCCCCGACGTCGTGCTCATGGACGTGCGCATGCCCGGCATGGACGGCATCCGCGCCACCGAGATCCTCACCGCGATGCTGCCGGAGAGCCGCGTGATCATCCTCACCACCTTCGACCTCGACGAGTACGCCTTCGGCGGGCTGCAGGCCGGCGCGAGCGGCTTCCTGCTCAAGGACGCCCGCCCCGCGGAGCTCGTCGACGCGATCCGCGCGGTGCACCGCGGCGACGCCGTCGTGGCGCCGCGAGTGACCGCTCGGCTGGTGGAGCTCGCAGCCCCGGCGCTCTCCCGCGGCGGCGCGGCCGCTGACGCCGACGACCGCCTGGCCGTGCTCAGCGAGCGCGAGCGCGAGGTGCTGCAGCTGATCGCCGAGGGCGCCACGAACGGCGAGATCGCCGAGCGGCTGTTCCTCTCGGAGTCGACCGTGAAGACGCACGTCGGCCGAGTGCTGCGCGGCCTCGGGCTGCGCGACCGCGTGCAGGCGGTGATCCTCGGCTACGAGCTGGGGATCGTCAGCCCCTAGGCTCCGGTCGTCTCCAGCGCGTGCAGCTGAGCGGCGAGCTGATCGTCGACCATGGCGTGCAGACGCGTGCCGCCCTCCTCGTAGGAGGTGGCGATGACGCGGCCCTTCTCGTGCGCGAGCGCGACGAGGTCGCCGCGGTCGAAGGGCACGAGCAGGTCGACCTCGGTGCCGAGGTCCGGCAGCAGCGCCTGGATGCGCGCCAGCAGCTCCTCGATGCCCTCGCCCGTGCGGGCGGAGACGAAGACGGCGTCCGGATGCAGGCCGCGCAGCAGCAGCCGCGCATCCTCATCCGCCAGGTCCGCCTTGTTGAAGGCGATGATCTCGGGGATGTCGCGGGCGTCCACCTCGCCGAGCACGTCGCGCACGGTGGCGATCTGGCTGGCCGGATCGGGGTGCGAGCCGTCGACGACGTGCACGATCACATCCGCATCCGCCGCCTCCTCGAGGGTGGAGCGGAACGCCTCGACGAGCTGGTGCGGCAGGTTGCGCACGAAGCCGACCGTGTCGGCGAGCGTGTACTGGCGGCCGTCCTCGCTGCGCGTCTTGCGCACCGTGGAGTCGAGCGTGGCGAAGAGCGCGTTCTCGACGAGCACGCCGGCCCGGGTGAGCCGGTTCAGCAGGCTCGACTTGCCCGCGTTGGTGTAGCCGGCGATGACGACGGAGGGGATGACGTTGCGCTTGCGGTTGGCCCGCTTCGCCTCGCGTGCCGGCTTGAAGCTCAGGATCTGCTTGCGCAGCTTGGCCATGCGGCTGTGGATGCGACGGCGGTCGAGCTCGATCTTCGTCTCACCGGGACCGCGCGAGCCCATGCCCGCGCCGCCGGCCGTCTGGCCGCCGGCCTGCCGGCTCATCGACTCGCCCCAGCCGCGCAGTCGCGGCAGCAGGTACTCGAGCTGCGCGAGCTCGACCTGCGCCTTGCCCTCGCGGGTCTTGGCGTGCTGGCTGAAGATGTCGAGGATCACCGCGGTGCGGTCGATGACCTTGACCTTGACGACGTCCTCAAGCGCACGGCGCTGGCTCGGTGCGAGCTCGGTGTCGGCGATGACCGTGTCCGCGCCGAGGCTCGCGACGATCATGCCGAGCTCCTCGGCCTTGCCGCGGCCCAGGTAGGTGGCGGGGTCCGGATGCGGGCGGCGCTGCAGCAGCCCGTCGAGCACGCTCGCGCCGGCCGTCTCGGCGAGGGCGGCGAGCTCGCGGAGGGAGTTCTCCGCATCCTCCTGCGCACCCTGCGGGTGCACGCCGATGAGCACCACGTTCTCGAGGCGCAGCTCGCGGTACTCGACCTCGGTGACGTCCTCGAGCTCGGTGCGCAGGCCGGAGACGCGGCGCAGCGCCTGGCGCTCCTCGCGATCGAACTGGTCGCCGTCGCGGTCGCGCTCGTAGGCGTTGTCGCGCTGGAGCGCCTGCGCGCCCGCGCCGAAGATGGAGGAGCCGGCGGAGCGGCTGTCGGCGGCCGCGAGCACGCGGTCCACCACGTCGTCGTCATCGATGTTCATTCCCGCCCAGTCTACGTCCTCCCGCATTGGCCCTGCCTCCCCCGTCTCCGCTACAGTCGGCGCATGGAGTCGGACCACTACTTCTCGGCCGAACCGGCCAGCGACGCCAGCCTCCGACCCCTGCACGTCGAGCTCGCCGGCCACCCCCGCGACCTCGTGACCGCCGGCGGCATCTTCAGCCCCGACCGGGTCGATCTCGGCACCGCGGTGCTGCTGGCCAACACCCCGCCGCCGCCGCCCGGCGGCAATCTGCTCGACCTCGGTAGCGGCTGGGGGCCGATCAGCCTCTCCCTCGCATTGGAGGCGCCGCGCGCCACGATCTGGGCGGTCGACGTGAACCGGCGCGCCCTCGACCTCGTGCGCCGCAACGCCGAGCGGCTCGGCCTCGAGAACGTCAACGCCGTGCTGCCCGAGGACGTGCCCGAGGACGTGCACTTCATGTCCATCCGCTCGAACCCGCCGATCCGGGTGGGCAAGAACGAGCTGCACGAGATGCTGCTGCAGTGGCTGCCGCGCCTCGAGCACGACGCGGAGGCCTGGATGGTCGTGGCCCGGCACCTCGGGTCGGACTCGCTGCAGCGCTGGCTGAACGACTCGCTGCCCGAGGGCTTCCAGACCTTCCGCGCGGCGACCAACAAGGGCTTCCGAGTGCTGCGGGTGCGGCACCGCTGAACGCGGCGCCCAGGGCTCAGACCTCGAGCGTGCCCGTGAAGACCAGTTCGGCCGGTCCCTCGAGGCTCGTGTGCTCGCCGCCCGTCCCCGGGAACATCCGCACGCCGACCACACCGCCCGGCACTGCGACCTTCCAGTCGTCGGGTGCGCCGGCGCCGGCCCAGTGCCGCACGGCCAGCGCCGTGGCCACCGCGCCGGTGCCGCAGGAGAGGGTCTCGCCGCTGCCGCGCTCGTGCACGCGCATGCGCACGAAGCCGACGCCATCGATGACCATCGGATCGCGGGGCACCACGAGCTCCACGTTCACGCCGGCCGGCTGCACCGGGTCGAGCACGGGGGCGTAGGCGAGGTCGGCGCGCTCGAGGTCGTCCTCGCTCGGCAGCGCCACCACGATGTGCGGGTTGCCGACGTCGATGCCGAGACCGGGGCGGGGCACGTCGAGCTCCTTGGCGCGTACGAGCGCGTCGTTGCCGTCGAGCCGCCACGTGCCCATGTCGACCCGGAAACCGTCGCCGGCACGCTCGACGAGCTTCACGCCGGCGCGGGTGCCGATGGCCGCCTGCGCGCCCTCCGGCAGCTCGAGGAGCCCGCTCTCGGTGAGGAACCGGGTGAACACGCGCACGCCGTTGCCGCACATCTCGGCGATCGAGCCGTCGCCGTTGCGGTAGTCCATGAACCACTCCGCGGCCGGGTTCTCGGCCAGCGCCGCGGCGCCCGCATCGATCGCGCTCGAGCGCACCGCGCGCAGGAGACCGTCGGCACCGACGCCGAAGTGGCGGTCGCAGATCGCGGCGACCTGCTCGGGGCTCAGGTCGAGCTCGCCGTGGGGATCGGCGTACAGCACGAAGTCGTTGCCCGTGCCCTGGCCCTTGGTGAAGGTGATGCTCGCCACCTGCGCGAGTCTACTGGCGCGAAGCCGGTGGAGCGGCGCCCGCCCGTCAGCGCGCGGCCGGCACCAGCGCGGCAGCCCGCGCCGCGACGTCCGGCGCCTCCGCCGGCAGCCAGTGCGTGCTCGGCGAGCGGCGGAACCAGCTCACCTGACGGCGGGCGTAGCGGCGGGTGAGCGCCTGCGTCGCGGCGATCGCCTCGGTCTCGCTCATCCGGCCGTGCAGCTGCTCGATCGCCTGCGCGTAGCCGATCGCCCGGCTCGCGGTCACCCCGCGCTCGAGGCCCCGGGGCAGCAGTCCGGCGACCTCGTCGAGCATGCCGGTCGCCCACATCCGCTCGACCCGCGCATCGAGCCGCGGCACGAGCCGCTCGCGATCGAGGGCGAGGCCGAGGGTGACGGCCTCGGTCCAGGCACCGCCCTCCTCGGGCAGACCGGCGCCGAAGGGCTGCCCCGTGATCGCCACGACTTCGAGCGCGCGCACGATGCGCCGGCCGTTGTGCGGGCCGATCGCGGTCGCGGCCTCGGCGTCGAGCGCCAGCAGCTCGGCGTGCAGTGCCGCGACGCCCTCCGCTTCGAGGCGCGCCTCGTAGCGGGCGCGCACCTCGGGGTCGCGGGCCGGGAAGCGGAAGTCCTTGACCACCGCATCGACGTAGAGCCCCGAGCCGCCGACCAGGACCGGCACGGCGCCGCGTTCGCGGATCGCCTCGATGAGCGCGCGGGCCTGCGCCTGGAACGCCGCGACGCTCGCCTCCTCCGTGACCTCGAGCACATCGAGCAGGTGGTGCGGAACGCCGCGGCGCTCGCGCTCCGGCAGCTTCGCCGTACCGATGTCCATGCCGCGGTAGAACTGCATCGCGTCGCCGTTGACGATCTCAGCCGAGCCGCCGCGTGCGGTGATCGCCTCGGCCAGGTCGAGCGAGAGATCGCTCTTGCCCGTGCCGGTGGCGCCGACGACGACGACGAGCGGATGCGCTGCGCTCACGCTCCCGGCGCACCGATGCGCAGACCCGGGAGCCCGAGCGAGACCCGGCCCGTCGCGGCGTCAGCGGGCTGCGCGGGCACGCCGCAGGAGGCGGCCTCGGCGCGGTCCCAGGCGTCGCCGGCCCGGGTGCGACGCACGGGCAGCGCTCCCCCGCCCGGCGTACCGGCGATGAGGTAGAAGGGCATGGCCTCGGTGACCGTCGCCGTGACGACGTCGCCCGGCCGCGGCTCGGCCTGCCCCTGGGGCAGGTCGACGTGCACGAGGCGGTTGTCCTCGGCACGGCCCGACAGGCGCCGGGTGAGCTGGTCGCGGCGACCCTCGTGCTTCGACACCAGCACCTCGACCGTGCGGCCGAGCTGCGCCTGGTTCTCCCGCCAGGACATCGCGTCCTGCAGCGCCGTGAGGCGCTCGTAGCGCTCCTGCACGACGGCCTTGGGGATCTGGTCGTCCATGGTCGCCGCGGGCGTGCCCGGCCGGATCGAGTACTGGAAGGTGAAGGCCGAGGCGAAGCGGCTGGTCTCGACGACCCGCAGCGTCTCCGCGAAGTCCTCCTCCGTCTCGCCGGGGAAACCGACGATGATGTCGGTCGTGATCGCGGCGAGCGGCATCCGCTCGCGGACGCGCTCGAGGATGCCCAGGAACCGCTCGGAACGGTAGGACCGGCGCATGGCCTTGAGGATGCGGTCGGAGCCCGACTGCAGCGGCATGTGCAGCGAGGGCATCACCGCCGGGGTCTCGGCCATCGCGTCGATGACGTCGTCGGTGAAGGCTGCCGGATGCGGGCTGGTGAAGCGGATGCGCTCCAGACCGTCGATCGCGCCCGCGGCCCGCAGCAGCTTGCCGAACGCGAGCCGGTCGCCGAACTCGACGCCGTAGGAGTTGACGTTCTGTCCGAGCAGAGTCACCTCGATGGCGCCGTCGTCGACGAGCGCCTGGATCTCGGCGAGCACGTCACCCGGTCGGCGGTCCTTCTCCTTGCCGCGCAGGCTCGGCACGATGCAGAAGGTGCAGGTGTTGTTGCAGCCGACGGAGATGGACACCCACCCGCTGTGCGTGGAGTCGCGCTTTGTCGGCAGCGTCGAGGGGAAGGTCTCGAGCGATTCGAGGATCTCGAGCTGCGCCTCGCCGTTGTGCCGTGACCGCTCCAGCAGGGCGGGCAGGGAGCCCATGTTGTGGGTGCCGAAGACGACGTCGACCCAGGGCGCCTTCTCGAGGATGACGTTCTTGTCCTTCTGCGCGAGGCAGCCGCCGACCGCGATCTGCAGGCCCGGATGCGTCTTCTTGAGGTGACCGAGGTGGCCGAGGGTGCCGTAGAGCTTGTTGTCGGCGTTCTCGCGCACCGCGCAGGTGTTGATGACGACGACGTCGGCATCGCCGTCGGTCGCATGGCGCAGGTAGCCGGCCGCCTCGAGCGATCCGCTGAGCCGCTCGGAGTCGTGCACGTTCATCTGGCAGCCGAAGGTGCGCACCTCGAACGTGCGGGCGCTGCCGTCCTCGGCCAGGGCGGCCGGCGAAGGCGCGATGAGGGTCGGCGTGCTGGCGGGGCTGCTCATGATGCAGACGATTCTACGATCCGCGGGCCGCCGGCCCGTCTGCCGCGCGCCCCCACCGCGCGCGGGCTGGACCGCGGCAGAGCCGCGCAGCCGCGCAGCAGGGGCGGCGGCGCGGCCATGGGCGCTACACGAAGCGGACGCCCCGCTCGTCCCGGAGCGCGGTGCGCACCGATTTGCGGATCGCGTCGCCCGAGTACCCCTTGCGCTGCAGGAAGGCGCTGAGCCGACGCTCGGCCGTCTGGTCGTCGAGGCTGTTGAGCTGCCGCGCGCGCTGCCGCGCGAGCTCGAGGCAGCGCTCGTCCTCGTCGTCGCGGTCGAGCTCGGCGACCGCCTCCTCGATCGCGAGCGGATCGATCTTGCGGCGCCGCAGCTCGGACAGCAGAGCTGAGCGCCCGAGCTTCTTGCGCTCCGTGAGCGTGCGCACGAGGTTCTGGGCGAGATCCGTGTCGTCGAGCAAGCCGACGCCGCTGAGCCGCTCGATCTCGGCCTCGATCTGATCGGCGTCGAGTTCCCGCGCCGTCAGCAGGTCGCGGATCTCCTGCACCGACTGCCCGCGCCGCGTGAGGGCGTGCATGGTGACGTTCTCCGCGCGGCGAGCCTTGCGCTCCTCCGCTCGCTCGTCGCGCTGACGTCGGCGCTCCTCGTCGCGCTCGCGGCGCACGGCGTCTGGATCGTCGACAGGGTCGCTGTCGGTGACGTCGCCTCGGTCGGCGCTGCCGGCGGCCCAGGCCACCGCGCCGACACCGTACTGCTCGTCGGCCGGCTCGCCGACCGGGCGGAGCGCACGCACGCTGCGCTCACCGGCCTGCGCTGCCCAGCTGCCCCGGACCGGACGCTGCTCAGCAGGACGCTGCGTGGATTGCTGCGCCGCGCCGTCGAGGAAGCCGTCGTCGCCGTCGACCGATGGGTCGAACCATCGGGTGCCGTCCTCCGCGATCTCCTGCGGGGCGTCGGGCTCGGGCGCCGATGCAGCGCCCGAAGGCCCCGCCCCGAACAGGTAGTGCACGGGGGCGAGGCCTTCGGCGCGACCGGTGCGATCGCTGCGGTCGTTCATCAGGCGCTGGCGGCGCTGCGCGCGGGGGCCTTCCGCTCCGCGGGCGCCGCGATCGGCTGCACGGGCGCCTCAGCCTCGGGCTTCGCGCCACCCACGCCGAGCTTGGCGAGGATCTTGCGCTCGATCTCGGCCGCGGTGTCGACGTTGTTCTTGAGGTAGTTGCGCGAGTTCTCCTTGCCCTGGCCGAGCTGGTCGCCCTCGTAGGTGTACCAGGCGCCCGACTTCTTGACGATGCCGTGCTCGACGCCGAAGTCGATCAGGCTGCCCTCGCGCGAGATGCCGACGCCGTAGAGGATGTCGAACTCCGCCTGCTTGAAGGGCGGCGCCATCTTGTTCTTGACGACCTTGACGCGGGTGCGGTTGCCGACCGCGTCGGTGCCGTCCTTGAGCGTCTCGATGCGGCGGATGTCGAGGCGCACCGAGGCGTAGAACTTGAGCGCCTTGCCGCCCGCGGTGGTCTCGGGGCTGCCGAAGAACACACCGATCTTCTCGCGCAGCTGGTTGATGAAGATCATCGTGGTCTGCGTCTGATTGAGCCCACCGGTGAGCTTGCGCAGCGCCTGCGACATGAGGCGGGCCTGGAGGCCGACGTGGCTGTCGCCCATCTCGCCCTCGATCTCGGCGCGGGGCACGAGCGCCGCCACCGAGTCGATGACGATGAGGTCGATCGAGCCCGAGCGCACGAGCATGTCGGCGATCTCGAGCGCCTGCTCGCCGGTGTCGGGCTGCGACACGAGCAGCGCGTCGATGTCGACACCGAGCTTCTTGGCGTACTCGGGGTCGAGCGCGTGCTCCGCGTCGATGAAGGCCGCGATGCCGCCGTTGCGCTGCGCGTTGGCGATCGCGTGCAGCGTGAGGGTGGTTTTACCCGAGGACTCCGGGCCGTAGATCTCGATGATGCGGCCTCGCGGGAGGCCTCCGATGCCGAGCGCGACGTCCAGCGCGATGGAGCCGGTCGGGATGACGGCGACGGGGGCGCGCTCATCGCTGCCGAGGCGCATCACCGTGCCCTTGCCGAACTGACGGTCGATCTGGGCGAGGGCGGTCTCGAGGGACTTCTCGCGGTCTGCTGCCGAGGGCATGTGGGCTCCTTCACTCGTTGCGGTGTCGCCTGTAGGCTGCCGCGCTCCGCTCGACCCCCGTGAGGGACGGACTTCGTCGACAAGGCTGCGCGGTGTTCCGCGTGCTCCGAACGTTACGGACGGCCACCGACATCGCGGTCGGCGGAGGTCCCTGCGGTGCGGAACCGGAGCGGTCCTGCGTTGTGGAGGAGTCTAGCGCGCATCCGAACGGATGTTCGATGCGGATCGGCGGCGTGTCGTCAGCATGTTCGAACGAGCTGTCGTCATCAGCTGCGCGACGCAGCGGAGCTCAGTCGCGCGGTTTGGGCAGCCCGGCGCCGTGGCGGCGCGCCGGCGGCACGTCCTCGGCGGCGCAGAGCGCGAACCAGACCTCGCGCGGCGGCAGGCCGGCGGCGATGGCCTGCTCGGCGGTGCGGCTGCCCAGGGCGGAGAGCACGAGATCGCGCACGAGCACGGCGCCGTAAGCACCGAACTCCTCGGTGACGGCGTAGTGGAACTCGCTCAGGCGCATCCGCTCATCCTCGCGCACGGGAGCCGGTCGCGCGAACCGGCCCGGAACGGGACGAGGGCGCCCCGCCGCAGCGGGACGCCCTCGTTCAGGCTGGGATCGGGATCAGCGCGCGACCAGGTCGGCGTCGAAGTCGGCCACCATCTCGACCGGCACCGTGTCGGGCACGATCGTGAGGCCTTCGACGACGGCGAGACGATCGCTCACCTCGCGCATGATGATCGAGATGGGCGTGTCGAGCGCGTCGGCCACCGAGGCGAGGATCTCGCTCGAGGCCTCCTTCTGCCCGCGTTCGACCTCGCTCAGGTAACCGAGCGCCACACTGGCCTTGCTCGCCACCTGGCGGAGCGTACGGCCCTTCTGCAGGCGGAAGTCGCGGAGCACGTCGCCGATCTCTTGACGGACCAGAACCATGGGACCCTCCTTACTCGTGTGGCGTCATCAGCTCTTCGGGGAGAGAGCGACCCCGGCGGTTCGGGTACTGCTACCCGACAACCGGTGCCAGAACTCTATCCGCCGATCACTGGGTGACGCCGGGGAACTCCGTCTGATGTAACGCAGTCTTCACGCAGGTATTCCACCCTGAGCCGAATCGACTCAAGAATCTTGCGATGGCCGCTCGATGGTGGTGATTCGCAGCCGCAGCCCGCGCGGATGGGTCGGCGCCCTCAGCCCCGGAGGCGCGCGCCGAGCTCCTCGACCGCTCGCCGGACCACGCCGGCGCGCACCGCGTCGCGGCCGCCGAGCAGGCGCAGCTCGATCGACTCCACCGCTGCGCCGATCGCGATGCCGACGTAGGCGAGCCCCGCGGGATGCTCGCCCTGCGGCTCGGGCCCCGCCACTCCCGTGGTCGCGATCCCGATGTCGGCGGCGCGGCCGTCCACGGCGAGGACGCTGCGCACCCGGTCGGCCATCTGGCGGGCCACCTCGGGGTGCACGGGCCCGTGCTCGTCGAGCAGCTCGGCGTCGACGCCGAGCACGCGCCGCTTCAACTCGGTGGCGTAGCAGACCGCTCCCCCGAGCACGACGGCCGAGGCCCCGGCGGGGCGGATGAGCTCGGCCGTCAGCAGCCCGCCCGTCAGCGACTCCGCGACAGCGACGGTGAGCCCCCGCGCGGCGAGCTCGGCGACGAGGGCCGCCACGGCGTCCTCGGGCGCCGCAGGGGTCACGGCGCGCGGTTGCCGCGCCAGGCCTGCACGAGGTAGTCGATGCCGGAGACGAGCGTGAGCACGAGGGCGAGCGCCATCAGCGCGGTGTTGACCCCATGCATCCAGTCGCCCAGCAGCAGCGGCAACGGCACGAGCGCGAAGGCGATAGCGACGGCCTGCACGACGGTCTTGAGCTTGCCGCCGCGCGAGGCGGGGATCACCCGGTCGCGCAGCACGGCGAAGCGGAACGCGGTGATGCCGAGCTCGCGCACCATGATGACGATCGTGACCCACCAGGGCAGCTCGTCGAGGATGCTGAGGCCGACGAGCGCACCGCCGATGAGCACTTTGTCGGCGATCGGGTCGAGCAGCTTGCCAAGGTCGGTGACGAGCCCGTTGCGGCGAGCCAGATGCCCGTCGAGGCTGTCGGTCGCGATCGCCACGATGAAGAGCGCGCCCGCGGCGTAGCGACCTGCGCCGCCCTGGCCCGCGTCGTCGAGCAGCAGCCACAGGAAGAGCGGGGCGAGCAGGATGCGTGCGATCGTGATCAGGTTCGCGAGGTTGCCGTTGCTGGCCGGACCTTCGCCCGCGCGGACGAAGCGGCCCGCGAGGAGCCCGCCGTCGGAGGTTGCCACTGCTTACTCCCTGCCGGTCAGACCCCAGGCGTCCTCATCCGAGTCGCCGTCGACCTCATGGTACCCCTCGGTCATCTCGGCGACCGGATCGGAGCCCGAGCGCGAGCCGGTCGACGCGGGCGAGTCCTCGCCGCGGATCCTGCCGAGCACCGCGGCGAGCTGGTCGGGTGCGACGAGCACGTCGCGGGCCTTCGAGCCCTCGGAGGGGCCGACGATCTCGCGCGACTCCATCAGGTCCATGAGGCGGCCGGCCTTGGCGAAGCCGACGCGCAGCTTGCGCTGCAGCATCGAGGTCGAGCCGAACTGGGTCGTGACGACCAGCTCGACCGCCGACAGCAGCACGTCGAGGTCGTCGCCGATGTCCTCGTCGATCTCCTTCTTGGGCGCCTCGGCCGCGACGTCGTTGCGGTACTCGGGGCGGGCCTGGCGGGTGACGTGCTGGACGACCCGGTTGATCTCGTCCTCCTTGACCCACGCGCCCTGGACGCGCACCGCCTTGGAGGAGCCCATCGGCAGGAAGAGGCCGTCGCCCTGGCCGATGAGCTTGTCGGCGCCCGGCTGGTCGAGGATGACGCGGCTGTCGGTGACGCTCGTGACCGCGAACGCGAGGCGCGAGGGCACATTCGCCTTGATGAGCCCGGTGACCACGTCGACGGAGGGGCGCTGGGTGGCGAGCACGAGGTGGATGCCCGACGCTCGCGCGAGCTGGGTGATGCGCACGATCGAGTCCTCCACGTCGCGCGGGGCGACCATCATGAGGTCGGCGAGCTCGTCGACCACGACCAGCAGGTAGGGGTACGGGCGCAGCTTGCGCTCGGAGCCCGACGGCAGCTTGATCTCGTCGTTCACGACGGCGCGGTTGAAGTCGTCGATGTGGCGGAAGCCGAACGACGCGAGGTCGTCGTACCGCATGTCCATCTCCTTGACGACCCACTGCAGCGCCTCGGCGGCCTTCTTGGGGTTCGTGATGATGGGGGTGATGAGGTGCGGCACGCCCGCGTAGATCGAGAGCTCGACCCGCTTGGGGTCGACGAGCACCATGCGCACCTCGCTCGGCTTCGCCCGCATGAGCAGGCTCGTGATCATGGAGTTGACGAAGCTCGACTTGCCCGAGCCCGTGGAGCCGGCGACGAGCAGATGGGGCATCTTGGCGAGGTTGGCCACGACGTAGCCGCCCTCGACGTCCTTGCCGATGCCGATCGTCATGGGGTGCGTGCTCTTGACCGAGGCCTGAGACCGCAGCACGTCGCCGAGCGAGACGATCTCGCGATCGCGGTTCGGGATCTCGACGCCGATCGCGCTCTTGCCCGGGATCGGCGAGAGGATGCTGACCTCGTTGCTCGCGACGGCGTAAGCGAGGTTCTTGCTGAGCGCGGTGACGCGCTCGACCTTGACGCCCGGGCCGAGCTCGATCTCGTACCGGGTGACCGAGGGGCCCCGGCTGAAGCCCGTCACCGCCGCGTCGACCTTGAACTGGGTGAGCACCTCGGTGATGGCGGCGACGATCTCGTCGTTCGCGGAGGAGCGCGCCTTCGGCGGCGTGCCCGCGCCCAGCGTCGAGGCGGCCGGCAGAGCGTAGTCGCCCTGGGGCGCATCCGCCGGCTCGTCGACGACCGCGGCCTCGATCGGGTCGACGGCCTGCGTCTCGCGATCGGCCTCGGGGATCGGAGCGGGGTTGACGATCGCCTCGGCCGGGTCCTCGAACTCGCCGAGCGCGCCGCGCTCGCTCGCCTTCTCGGCGAAGCCCGGCAGCGGGGCCGCGGGGCCCTCGTCATCGCGCAGCCCGGTGGCCCGGGCGACCGGAGCCTCGCCGGTGCTGAAGCGCTTGACCGCGTCCTCGGCGGCCTCGAGGTCGTGCAGCAGGCCGGTGTCGACGGATGCGGCGAGCGGGTCGATGACGTCGGTGACGCCGTCCGCGCCGATGACCGGCGTGTCGTAGGCCGGATCGACCTCGCGCTTGTCCTTGTTGCGGCGCCACCAGGGCAGCGAGTCGGTGTCGACGTCGTCGCCGGAGAGCTCGAGGTCGTCGACGCCGGCGAAGCGGTCCTCGCGCTTGGCGGCCTTCGCCGCGGCGCGCGCCTCCGCATCCGGCGGGGTGGCGCCGAAGAGGTACGCGTAGAGCTCGCGCAGCCGGTGGGCGAGCTTGTTCGGCGGCGTCTTCGTGATGATGAAGAGCGAGAGGATCAGCAGCACGATCGCCACCGGCGTCGCCAGCAGCGGCGTGCCGAGCGCGATGAGCGGCGCCGCGAGCACCCAGCCGATCATGCCGCCGCCCTGGGCGACGGCTTCGACGCCCTGCGCGGGCTGCGGCTGGCCGCCGGCGGTGTGGCAGAGCGCGCTGACGCTGGCCAGCAGCACCACGAGGCCGATGCCGATGCGGGTGTTGTCGTGCACGGAGGCCGGGTGCCGGAACAGCCACGCGGCGAAGAGCACCAGCACGACCGGGAGGCCGAAGGCGACCCGGCCGAGCAGCAGACCGAAGGTCCAGGCGTCGAGCGTGATCGCGACCTCGGCGGTCGGGTTGAACCACTCGACGGCGGCGCCGGCCACCGCGAGCAGCACCAGCAGGAAGGGCAGGCCGTCGCGGCGCTCCTCCTTGGCCAGCTTCTCGTGCCCGAAGGCGCGGAAGGCGCCGCCGGTGAGGTGCGCGAGGCCCATCCAGGCGCGCGCCAGCAGGCCGCGCTCCGACTTCTCCGGAGCGCCGCCGACGGGCAGCTTCTTGGTCTTCACGGCCGCGGTGCCCTGCGCCTTGCCGCGCGCGGTCGACCCGCTGCCCGCGCGGGCGCGCGAGGAGGATCTGGAGCTCGTTGCCATGCGCGACAGGGTACCGCCAGCCTCGGACGCGGCCCGGCTAGGGACGCGGCGAGCCGCGGAGCGGGCCGAGCGGATGCGCCGTCGCGCCGGCCCCGGGCGCCGTCGGGGACGCATCCGCACGACATCAGAACCGGATCGCCTCGATGACGCGGACGCGGACCGCGACCAGCGCCGGGAGCACGCCCGCCAGGGCGCCGACCCCGACGGCGACCAGCAGGCCGACCACGGCCGCTCCGATCGGGAACGGCGGCGGCTCGACGATGCCGTCGCCGATCAGCTCGCGCACCCACGGGTTCTGCAGCGCCAGCACCGCGATCGCTACGCCGATGACACCCGCGAAGGCGGTGCCGACCACGCTCTCCATGACCACGCCGACGAAGACCCGGCGCCCGGTGGCGCCGAAGGCGCGGCGGATGCCGATCTCGCGCACCCGGTGCCGCACCGTCACCATCGTGATGTTGACCAGGCTCAGCGCCGCGAGCAGCAGCACGATCGAAGCGACCCCGACGAGGCCCAGCTGCAGCCAGAGCAGGCCGGTCGCGGCGCCGCCGCCCCAGGCGGCCGGGTCGTTGCGCTCGACCTGCACCGAGACCGTCACCGGGTACTGCGCCTGCAGCTCCGCGCGGATCGCGTCGGCGAGCGCCTCGGCCTCGCCCTCGGGCACCCAGAGGTACGTCTCGACGCTGCTGGTCATCGGGTCGAGCGGCGGCGCGAGCTCGAGGTAGTCGTCCACCAGCAGGTAGACCGTGCCCGCCGACCATTCGCGCGACGAGTTCTGCGAGGCGACGACCCCGACGATCTCGGCGGTCGCCGAGCGCTCGCCCTGGATGCGCACGGTCGGATGCTCGCCGAGGGCGGGCGAGCCGAGGTTCTCCCACGCGATCTCGTCGACGAGCACCGCCGGCGCCAGCATCCGCTCGTCCCGCTCGGTGAACCAGCGCCCGTGCTCGACGGGGATGCGGCGCATGGCGCCCCAGGCCGGATCGACCGCGGCCGACTCGGTGCGCAGCAGCCCCGCCGGCGATTCGAGCGCGATCGGATCGCCGTAGACGCGACGCGAGTGGTAGTCGATGCCGAAGCGCTCGATGAGCGGCGCGAGGCGCTCGGCGAGCAGGACCGGGTCGGAGGAGCCCATGTCGTCGTAGGCGTTCACGCTCAGCGATGCGGCACGGCCGGAGCCGCGCTCCTCGCCCTCGCGGATCGACTGCTCGGCGATGGAGCCGGCGGCGACCGCGCCGGTGATGGCCGCGACCGCGAGGCCGACGCCGATGAGGCTCATCAGCACCCGGGTGCGCTGCGCGCGCAGCTCGTTCCAGCCCTCGATGACCGTCGCCGCGACGGTGGTGAACGCCTCCCGCAGCCGGTTCACGCGGCCGCCCCCATCCGCTCGGGCGCGAGCCGTCGGCGTCGAGCCGGTAGCAGCGGTCGGCGAGGGCCGCGATCGCGGGGTCGTGCGTGATGGTGATGAGCGCCGCGCCCGTGGCGCGCGAGACGTCGTCGAGCAGGCGCATGACGCGTGCGCCCGTCTCCACGTCGAGCGCGCCGGTCGGCTCGTCGGCGAGGATCAGCTTGGGGCCGCGCACGAGCGCCCGGGCGATCGCCACGCGCTGCTGCTCGCCGCCCGAGAGGTGCTCGGGCGTGCTGGCGAGCCGCTCCCCCAGACCGACCCGCTCGAGCATGGCCGTGGCGATGGTGCGGCGCTTCCAGAAGCGGTCGGACCCGGCGTAGAGCAGCGGCACGATCGTGTTCTCGAGCGCGCTGCGTCCGCTGAGCAGGTTGAACTGCTGGAAGACGAAGCCGATGTCGCGGCCCCGCGCGCGGTCGCGGTCGCGGGAGGAGAGGGAGCTCAGCGCTCTGCCGTCCCAGACGATCTCGCCCGCGGTGGGCTCGTCGAGGAGACCCAGCAGGTTGAGCAGCGTCGTCTTGCCGGAGCCGCTGCGGCCCACGATCGAGACGTGCTCGCCGGCGTCGACCGCGAGGTCGACGCCCGTGAGGATGTCGAGGGGCGAATCGTCGGGCAGCCGCACGCTGCGGGCGACGCCCTCGAGCCGGAGCAGGCTCATCAGCAGTTCATCCCGTACTCGTCGGGGTAGCAGACGCCGCCGTCGGCCGTCGCGCTGGGCGTGAAGGCGAGGATCTCGTCGCCCTCCTCCAGACCGCTCACGATCTCGATCGCGGTGCCGTCGCTGATGCCGAGCACGACGTCGCGGGGCTCCGGCTCGCCATCTGCGCCCGGCAAGTAGACGACGCCGGCCTCGACCGTGCCCTCGACGGCGGTGGTCGGCACGAGGAGCGCGTCCTGCGCGCTGCCCGCGGCGATCTCGAGCTCGGCGGTGAGGCCGGCGAACACGGTCACCTCGGCGGGCACGGCGCAGCGGATGGTCGTCTCGACGATGCCGCCGGACTCCGGCGTCGGCGTGGTCGCGTCGATCGCGAGGCCGGTGCAGGCGAAGGGCTGCGGGCCGCCGGCGATCGTGACGGTGCCCTCATCCGGTCGGTCGACCAGGCGGTACTGCTGCGACGGATCGATGGTCGCGCGCACGTGGAAGCTGTCCGGGGCCACGGCGGCGATCGGCGAGCCGACCGAGAGGTACTGATCGACGAGCGCGTCGAGCTGCACGAGCGTGCCGGTGATCGGGGCGGTGACGTCCACGGTGCGACCGGCCGCGTTGCGCACCGTGGCGAGCACCTGCCCGGCCTCGACGCGCTGGTCGACGGCCACGGGAACCGTGCGCACCTGCGCGTCGACGGCGGCGACCACGGGCACCGCCTCGTCAGCGGCGATCGTCGCGTCGAAGCGGACGGTGTTCTCGAGGTCGCCGCGCTCGACGACCGTGAGCTCCTGACCCACCGAGCCGGTCGGCACCGCGACGTCGTCGGCCTCGGAGCCGCCCGAGAAGAAGGCGAGCTGGACGAGCGCGACGGCGATCACGATCGCGATGACGATCCTGAGGATCGGGAACACCCAGGTGCGGGCGACGTGCATGAGGAACCCCCTTGAGACGACGGGAGCCTCCCGTCGGACCCGAATCTAGGGATCCGCTGGGAGGCTCCGCATCCACCGCGAGGGGGAACCCGGGAGGGATCGGGGAGAACCCCGACCCGTCCCGGGGTCGTGCACTCAGGCCTCGATGACCACCGGCACGATCATCGGACGGCGACGGATCTTCGTGCCCACCCACCGGCCGACCGTGCGGCGCACGACCTGGCTGTAGGCGTGCGTGTCGCGCGTGCCGTTCTCGGCGGCGTCCTTGAGGGCGCCGAGGATCTTCGGCTTGATGTCGTCGAAGATCGCATCGTCCTCGGCGAAGCCGCGGGCCTGGATCTCCGGGCCCACGATGACCTTGCCGGTCTGCGAGTCGATGGCGACGAAGATCGAGATGAAGCCCTCCTCGGCGAGGACGCGGCGGTCCTTGAGGTCCGCATCCGTGATCTCGCCGACGCTGGAGCCGTCGACGTAGACGTAGCCGATGTCGAGCTGGCCGACGACCTCCGCCTTACCGTCCTTGAGGTCGACGACGGTGCCGTCCTGGCCCAGGACGATGTTCTCCTCGGGGATGCCCGAGGCCATCGCGAGCTTCGCGTTGGCGTAGAGGTGGCGGTGCTCGCCGTGCACCGGCAGCACGTTCTTCGGGCGCAGGATGTTGTAGCAGTAGAGCAGCTCGCCGGCGGCCGCGTGGCCGGAGACGTGCACCTTGGCGTTGCCCTTGTGCACGACGTTCGCACCGAGCTTGGTGAGCCCGTCGATGACGCGGTAGACGGCGTTCTCGTTGCCCGGGATGAGCGAGCTGGCGAGGATGACCGTGTCGCCCTTGCCGAGCTCGATCTGGTGCTCGAGGTTGGCCATGCGGCTGAGCACGGCCATCGGCTCGCCCTGGGAGCCCGTGGACATGTAGACGATCTTGTCGTCGGGGATGTCGCCGGCCTTCTTGGCGTCGACGAGCACGCCCTCGGGCACCTTGAGGTAGCCGAGGTCGGCCGCGATGCCCATGTTCTTGACCATCGAGCGGCCGAGCAGCACGACGCGGCGGTCGTTCGCCACGGCGGCGTCGAGCACCTGCTGCACGCGGTGCACGTGGCTCGAGAAGCTCGCGACGATCACGCGGCGCGGGGCCTTCGCTATGACGCTCTCGAGGACCGGACCGATCTCGCGCTCGAGCGGCGTGAAGCCGGGCACGTCGGCGTTCGTGGAGTCCGGCAGGAACAGGTCGACGCCGCGCTCGCCGAGCCGCGCGAAGGCGCGCAGGTCGGTGATGCGGTCGTCGAGCGGCAGCTGGTCCATCTTGAAGTCGCCCGTGTGCAGCACGTTGCCGGCGCTCGTGGCGATGTGCACCGCGAGCGCGTCGGGGATCGAGTGGTTGACCGCGACGAACTCGAGCTCGAACGGGCCGAGCCGCTCGACCTGCCCCTCCTTCACGTTGAGCGTGTAGGGCTTGATCCGGTGCTCCTTGAGCTTCGACTCGATGAGCGCGAGCGTGAGCGTGGAGCCGATCAGGGGGATGTCCTGGCGCAGTTTGAGCAGGTACGGCACGGCGCCGATGTGGTCCTCGTGACCGTGTGTGAGCACGATGCCGACGACGTCGCCGAGGCGGTGCCGGATCGGCGTGAAGTCAGGGAGGATCAGGTCGACGCCCGGCTGGTGCTCCTCGGGGAAGAGCACGCCGACGTCGACGATCAGCAGCTTGCCGTCGATCTCGTAGACGGTCATGTTCCGGCCGACCTCGCCGAGGCCGCCGATGGGGATCACCCGCAGCGTGCCGGGTTCGAGGGGACGTGGTTCGTAGACGTTGGTGGGCATCGGATCCGATCGTTCGTGCGCGCAGTCCGCGCGGTCGTGGGGCCGTCAGCCCCCGGTGGTGAGTCCTGTGGTGCGCATCCGCCCGCTCAGCGGGTGGTGCCGGCGATCTTCGGCAGCGCGCCGCCCGCGGCCGCGTTGCGGTCGGGGCGGAAGTCGGAGAGGTCGAGGCCCGGGATGTCGCGCACGAGCGCGAGGTCGTCCTCGATGATCGCGGCCTCCGCCTCCTCCGGGCCGACCAGCGGCAGCCGCACGCGGGGCGAGCCGATGCGGTGCAGGCCGTGGAGGATGTACTTGGCCGCGACCGTGCCGGGCACGTGGGTCATGACGGCGCGCACGAGCGGCTCGAGCGCCTGGTGCGCCGCGGTGGCGGTGCGCAGGTCGCCGGCGTTCACGGCGTCGACGATGATGCGGTACGGCTTGGCGGCGACGTTGGCGGTGACGCCGATGAGGCCGGTGGCGCCGATCGCCAGGTGCGGCAGCACGTTGGTGTCGTCGCCCGAGAAGTAGAGCAGGTCGGTCTGGTTGAGCACGCGGCTCACCTCGGCGAAGTCGCCCTTTGCGTCCTTGACGGCGCGGATGTTCGGGTGCTTGGCGGCCCGGATGATCGTCTCGTACTTGATCGGGATGCCGGCGCGGCCGGGGATGTCGTAGAGGATGACCGGCAGGTCGGTCGCATCCGCGATCATGCGGAAGTGGGTGAGGATGCCGGCCTGGGTCGGCTTGTTGTAGTACGGCGTGACGACCATGTTGGCGTCGGCGCCGGCCGCAGCGGCCTTGCGCGCGTACTCGATCGCGTGGGCGGTCTCGTTCGAGCCGCCGCCCGCGGTGATCTTCGCACGGCCCGCGGAGACCTTCACCGCGACCTCGACGAGGCGGATCTTCTCCGCATCCGTCAGCGTGCTGGTCTCGCCCGTGGTGCCGGTGACGACGATGCCGTCGGCGCCCTGCACGATGACGTCGTCGATGAGCCGCTCGACGCCGGCCCAGTCCACCTCGCCGTCGGCGGTGAACGGGGTCACGAGTGCGACGAGGACCTGGCCGAAGGGATTGGCGTTGCTGGACACGGGGGCCAGCCTATCGCGCGCCTAGGGTGGCGGCATGGCGTGGCTGACGGACGGTACGAGGACGGTCTACGAGAACCGGTGGATCCGGGTGCGGGAGGACGCCGTGCGCGGCCCGCACGGCACCGGGATCTACGGCGTCGTCGAGGTGCGCCACGACGCGGTGTTCGTCGTCGCGCTCGACGAGGAGGACCGCGTGATGCTCGTCGAGCTGGAGCGCTACGCGACGGGCCGGATCTCGCTCGAGGTGCCGGCCGGCGGCAGCGACGGCGACGAGCCGCTGGTCGCCGCGCAGCGGGAGCTGCTCGAGGAGACCGGTCTCGAGGCGGACGTCTGGGAGCGGGTCGGCGGTATGGACGCGCTGAACGGCATCGCCGACGCCCCGGAGCACGTGTTCCTGGCCCGCGGGCTGCGCCGTGCCGTGGACGCCACCGCGACCCAGTCGGAGGAGGGCATCAGCGCGGTGCGGGCCGTGCCCTTCGCCGAGGTGCTGCGGATGATCGCCGACGGGGCGATCCGCGACGGGGAGACCATCGCGGCGCTCGCGCTCGCCGGCATCCGGCTCGGGCGCTTTACCTGACTACGCGGCGACGCGGCCGTTCGTAGTGAAGGCGCTTACGGGGCGACGCGGCCGTTCGCGGTGAAGGCGGCGGCGGTGAGCGGCATGAGGCGCTCCCACTCGCGCTCCATCTGCTCGGCGACCATCTCGATCTCGCGCTGCGGGAAGCTCGGGAACGTCGTCGCCTCGTGCTTGGTGCGCAGGCTGAGGAAGTTCATGAGCGCGCGCGAGTTCATCGTCACGTACATCGACGAGTAGATGTTCAGCGGCAGCACGATGCGCGCGACCTCGCGGGCGACGCCGGCGTCGAGCATCCGCTGGTACGCCGCGTAGGCCTCGTTCGACACGGTCTTCGTCTGCTCGGTGACGAGCGCCGACTGCTCGGCGGTGCCGGGGAGGAACTCGTAGGCGCCGGGCTTGCCCTGCTGGATGAGGTTGCGGTCCTCGGCGGGCACGTAGAAGACGGGGCGCAGCTCGGTGTAGCGGCCCGACTCCTCGTTGTAGCTGGCGATGCGGTGCCGCATGAACTCGCGGAACACGAAGATCGGCGCCTGCACGTAGAAGGTCATCGAGTTGTGCTCGAAGGGCGAGCCGTGACGGTCGCGCATGAGGTAGTTGATGAGGCCCCGGTCGCGCTTGGCCTGCTTCTCGGCGTCCTCGGCGTCGACGATGACGGCCTGGTCCTGCTCGAGGCTCTGCTCGCCGATGGTGGAGACGCGGGCGGCGAAGATGACGTCCGAATCCTGAGCGCTGGAACGCACCAGCTCGACGGTCATCTGGGAGCGGAACTCGATCTCGTGGGTCACGGACGTCGAGCTTATCCGTCACGCTCCGTCACACACGAACGAGCGGATGCGGGCGGATCTACGCTCCTCCCATGCCGCTCCCCCAGGCCCTCGCGATCGTCGCCGGCGTCGTCGCCGTCGCACTGGTGATCGGCGCGCTCTGGCGGCGCTCGCAGGGCAGCACGCGCAGTGCCGCGGGGCCGTCTCTGACGCCGGCCGAGATTGGCGCGCCGGGCTTCGCGCCGGGTCTCACGCTGCTGCTGCTCACGACCCGCACCTGCGGTCGCTGCCCCGCGGCGCGGCGCGTGCTCGACGGCGCCCTCGGACCCGACGACCAGCGGTTCGACGTCGACCTCGAGGCGCATCCGGCCATCGCGGAGCGCTTCGCCGTGCTGCAGACCCCCACGACCATCGTGCTCGACCGCACCGGCGCACCCCGCGCCCGGATCGCGGGCGTGCCCGAGCCCGCACCGCTGCGCGAGCAGCTCGACCGCATCCTGGAGACGGCATGAGCACCGCGAACGGCATCGACCCCCGCGGACCGCGCTTCGGCGCGTCCATCACCTCGACCCTGCTCATCGCGGTGCTGCTGCTCGCGCTGACCGGCGGCACCCCGCGCTCGGCATCGGACCCGTCGTTCCTGCTGCTGGCCGGGCTCGCCGCGCTGTTCTGGTGGGGCGCGCTCGCCGGCGTCCGGCGGCACCCCTGGGGGCTGCTCTTCGCCCGCCTCCTGCGGCCCCGGCTCGCGCCGCCCGCCGAGCTGGAGGACCCGGCGCCGCCGACCTTCGCGCAGGGCGTCGGCGCCGTCATCACGAGCCTCGGCCTCGTGCTGCACCTCGTCGGTGTGCCGGGCGCGATCGCCGTGGCGGCGGGGCTCGCGCTCGTCGCGGCGCTGCTCAACGCGGTCGTCGGCTTCTGCCTGGGCTGCTGGATCCACGTGCTGCTCGTCCGAGCGGGCGTACTGGGCCGGCGCCGCGCGGCGGCCTGAGGCTCGGCAGGCCCGCCTCGCCGCAGGGCGCATCCGCTCGGCGTCGGCACCGAGTGCGGGACGGGGCGCGGGCGCGCCGTCGGCCTGCGGGGGCGGTGCGGGTCGGTGGCCTAGGGTGAAGGCTTCCGAGCGATGAGGTACGGCCCGTGACGGCAGCGGGTGCCCGAGGTCGCGCGGTCGCCCCGATCACCACCGACGCGAATCCGGCCTGACTGTGACCTCTTCCTCCACGCGCCCCTCCTCCGCTCCGCAGCGCATCCTGATCTCGGGCGCCAGCGGCTTCATCGGCACGGCGCTGCGCCGACGGCTCGAGGAGGAGGGCCACACCGTGCTGCGACTCGTGCGGGGCACGCCGCAGGGACCGAACGAGTTCAACTGGGCGCCCAACGCGCGAATGCTCGACCACGGCCTCATCGACACCGTCGACGCCGTGATCAACCTCTCCGGCTCGCCGCTCGGTCAGCTGCCCTGGACGCCGGGCCGCAAGCGCCGGATGCTCGACTCGCGCGTGCAGGCCACGCGCACGCTCGCCGAGGCCATGTCGATGGCCGGCACTCCCCCGAAGACCTTCCTCTCCGCCTCGGCGGTCGGCTTCTACGGCGACCGGCCGGCGGAGCGGCTCGACGAGGACTCGGCCCGCGGCGAGGGCTTCCTCGCCGACGTGGTCGAGGCGTGGGAGGGCGCGACCGTGATCGCCCCGGAGAAGACCCGCACGGTCACCTTCCGCACCGGACTCGTGTTCGGGCCGGAGGGCGGCGCCGTCGGCCCGCTCATCCCCCTCACCAAGCTCGGCCTCGCGAGCCGGCTCGGCACCGGCGGCCAGCACTGGCCGTGGATCAGCCTGCACGACGAGATCGAGGCGATCCTGCACCTGCTGCTGCGCTCGGAGCTCAGCGGGCCCGTCAACCTGGTCGGCCCGACGCCCGCCACGGCGGACCGGATCACCAAGCGCCTCGCCCGCGACCTGCACCGCCCCTACGCGCTGCGGGTGCCCGAGCCCATCATCGACCTGGCCCTGCAGGATGCGCGCGAGCTGCTGCTCTCGAGCCAGAAGGTGACGCCCAAGCGGCTGCTCGAGGACGGCTTCGCGTTCCGGCACGAGACCGCCGAGGAAGCCGTCGACGCGTTGGCCGCCGAGCTGCGCTGACCCGAGCCGGCGACGATCGCGGGCTGCCCGGCCTCAACCGCGCTCGAGCGCGATGGCGTGACGCACCGCGCGCCGCGCGCGACGCCGATCGCCGGCCGCGTCGTAGGCGAGGCCCAGTCGGAACCAGGCGCGCCAGTCCCCCGGGTTCCCCTCCGCCTCGGCCGCGTAGCGCGGGAACTCCGCGTCGGCGGCGTCGCGATCGACCCGCCCGCTCGGCTGCGGGGTCGACGGCTGCTCGGGCAGGCCGTCCTCGGCACCGAGGACGCGGCTCAGCCGCGCGCTCCGCAACCCGAAGCGCAGCTCGACGACGAGCCCCCAGGCACCGATGAGCGGCAGCACGAGCAGCGCGACGCCGAACACGGTCGCGAGCGCCTCGCCGGAGCCGAGCAGCGCGACGGCCCGCCACCCCGCGAGCGCGAGGTAGAGCGCGAGCAGCGCCGACATGACGACGACGCCGATGATCGTGCCGCGGGCCGAGCCGCTCATGCGGGCACCGAGCGGATGCGCTGGGTGGGCATCAGAGGCCGAGCAGGCGGTCCAGCCCCACGGTGAGGCCGGTCGACTCGGGGGCCCGCTCGATCGCGAGCCGGATGCCGGCCTCGTAGGAGGAGGGCGAGATGGTCTGGTGCGAGATGCGCAGCAGCTCGCCCGTGCCGCCGAGCACGACCTGCTGCTCGGCGACGACGCCAGTGAGCCGCTGGCTGTGCACCGGGATGCCGCCGACGAGCTGACCGCGCGCGCGCTGATCGCTGTGCGGTGCCGAGACGGGGCCGAGCTCCGCGCGGGCCTCGGCCATGAGCTCCGCCGTGCGCACCGCGGTGCCCGACGGCGAGTCGACCTTGCCGGCGTGGTGCGCCTCGATGATCTCGGCGGAGTCGAAGAAGCGAGCCGCCTGCGCCGCGAACGAGGTCGCCAGCACGGAGCCCACCGAGAAGTTGGGGATGACGATGGCGCCGCGCTCGGGCAGGCCGGAGAGGGTGCGCTCGAGCTTCGAGAGCCGGTCCGCCGACCATCCGCTCGTGCCGACGACGACGTCCAGGCCGTGCTGCAGCGCGAACTCGACCAGCTCGGGGCTGATGTGGGGCAGCGTGAAGTCGAGGAGCAGGTCGGCGCCGAGCATGGCGTCGGGGGCGTCGGCGGAGCCGAGCCGGGCGGTGATCTCGACCCCGTGCATCCGCTCGATCACGGTCTCGGCGAGGCGGCCCATGCGGCCGGAGGCGCCCGCGAGGGCCACGGTCGTCGTCATGGGTCCAGCCTAGCGATCGGCGGCTCGTAATCTGGTGGCATGCCGACCTTCCGCGCACTGCCCGTCGACCATCCGCTGAGCGCCGGGCTGCTCACCGAGTACTTCACGAGCCGCGAGCTCGGCTTCACGGGCGGCACGTACACGACCGTTCGCCCCGCGCGATCGGTCTTCGAGCCGCCGGCGGGCGTGTTCCTCGTGGTCGAGGACGACGGCGATGCGGTCGGCTGCGGCGGCGTGCGGCGCATCGAGCCCGGTCCCGACGGCGCGGTGCGCTACGAGGTGAAGCACCTCTGGCTGCAGGAGCGCACCCGCGGCCGCGGGCTCGGCAAGGCCCTGCTGCTCGAGCTCGAGCACCGCGCCGCCGAGCTCGGCGCCCAGGAGATGGTGCTCGACACCAACGCCTCACTGGCGGCGGCGGCGGGGCTCTACGCCGGGGCCGGCTACGTCGGCATCGAGGCCTACAACGACAACCCGAACGCGACGAACTGGTACGCCAAGCGGCTCTGAGCCGAGTTCAGTAGGGCTGGACCACCGGTTCGCCCGTGCGCAGCTCCACCGGCAGGTGCCCGAGGTCGTTGTGCGCGATGAGCGCGTTCGGCTTGGTCGAGCGGATGCGCACGATCGTGAGCCCGCAGTTGGCCTGGTTGAGCCCCATCCAGCGCCAGGACGGCGCCTCGAGCACCTCGCGCACGATCCAGGAGATCACGAAGTTGTGCGTGATGATCAGCTCGTGGTTCTCGCCGAGCGCCGGGGTCAGGAACTCGCTCGCCGCATCCGCCATCTGGGCCTGACCGGCCTCGATCTGCGCCTCGGAGATGCTGCCGAAGAAGGCGTCCCAGGCGTTCGTCGACGGCGGCGGGCCAGAGGGGATGCAGTCCATGAGCAGCGAGCTGGGCTCGCTGACGAGTGCGGGCATCCGCTGCGTCATGATGCGCGCAGTCTCCTCGGCGCGCTCGAGCGGCGAGTGCCAGGCGCGGGTGAAGGGGATGCCGGAGAGCCGGCTGGCGATGGCCTCGGCCTGGCGGCGGCCGCGCGGTGACAGGGGGCCGTCGGGCAGGCCGTGCTCGGCGTCGAGCTGCTCGCCGTGGCGGACCAGGTACAGGTAGCGGGACAACGTCGTCTCCTCGGGTGCTTCGGTCGGTGGTTCGGGTTCAGGCGCTGGCGAGGCCGTCGAAGGCCGATGCCTCGACCGGGCCGACGGCGGCCAGCGAGAGGGGTCCGGCGGCGAGCTCGGCGGCGAGCTCGCGCACGTCGTCGCGGGTGACGAGGGCGAGCCGGCGCAGCGACTCGTCGAGGTCGACGAACTCGCCGAGGCTCAGCTCGGCGCGCCCGAGGCGCGACATGCGCGAGTCGGAGTCCTCGAGGGCGAGCGCGCTGGCTCCGGAGAGCTGGCCGACGGCGCGACGGTGCTCCGACACGGTGATGCCCTCGGCGGCGAGGCCCCGCAGCTGCGCGAGCATGAGCTCGGCCACGTCGGGCGCGTTGCGCGGCGAGCAGCCGGCCGCGAGGCCGAGCATGCCCAGGTCGCTGTACGCGGAGGCGAAGGAGTACACCGAGTACGCGAGCCCGCGGCGCTCGCGCACCTCCTGGAAGAGTCGGCTCGACATGCCACCGCCGAGCACGGCGTTGAGCACGGCGAGGGTGCTGCGCCGACCGTCGCCGACGGTGAGACCCGGCAGGCCGAGGATGAGGTTCGCCTGCTCGGTCGGGCGGTGCACGACCTCGAAGCCGCTCGCGTGCCGGGCGCCGGCGTCGACCGTGCGGCGCGGGCGGGGCGCGCCCTCGGGCTGGCCGCCCAGCGCCGCGACGAGCGCGTCGTGGTCGACCGCACCGGCCGCCGTGACGACGATCGAGCCGGGCACGTGGGTCTCGCGGTAGTGCCGGTGCACGGCGTCGCGGTCGACCGCGCGGATGCTCTCGGGGGTGCCGCCGATCGGACGGCCGAGCGGATGCTCACCGTAGACCGCGCGCGCGATCCGCTCCCCCGCCACGTCGCCCGGGTCGTCCTCGGCCATCGCGAGCTCCTCGAGGATGACCCCGCGCTCGGTCTCGAACTCGGTCGGGTCGAGCAGCGAGTGCTCGAGCATGTCGCGGATCACCTCGACCGCCATCGGCAGGTCGCGGTCGCGCACCTTGGCGTAGTAGCAGGTGAACTCCTTGGCCGTCATCGCGTTGTGCTCGCCGCCGACCTCGTCGAAGCTCACCGCGATGTCGAGGGCGCTGCGCGTGGGCGTGCCCTTGAAGAGCAGATGCTCGAGGAAGTGCGTGGAGCCGTAGGTGATCGGCTGCTCGTCCCGGCTGCCGACGCCCACCCAGAAACCGACGGTCGCGCTCTGCGCGCCGGGCACCGACTCGGTGAGCACGCGGAGTCCGCTCGGCAGCACGCTGCGCCGCACGAGGGTGCCGCCCGCCGCCTCCGCCCGGAGCTCGGGGAGATCCAGGGGCAGGGCGACGGAGGAGTTCATCGGGGGCGATTCTAGGCGCGACGGCTGGGCGCGAGCACGACCCGGGCGACCCCGGGCGCGCCGCGGCTCAGGCGCCGGCGGAGGCCCGATCGAGCAGCGCGACCTGCTGCCGGCTGAGCTGCACGCCCGGCCCCGCCAGCAGCTCGGCGAGCTGCTCGGGCGTGCTGGCACTGGCCACCGGCGCGACCACGAGCGGCTTGGCGAGCAGCCAGGCGATGGCCACCGCGCCGACGGCGACGCCGTGCTCGGCGGCGACCCGGTCGAGCGCCGCGAGCACGCGGAGGCCGCGCTTGCCGAGGTACTGGGACGACTCGCCGCCGCGACGGTGACCACCGAGGTCGGCGCGGCTGCGGTACTTGCCGGTGAGGAAGCCGCTCGCGAGCGCGAAGCGCGGCATGACCGCGAGCGCCTGCGCCCGGGCGACGCCGGCGAGGTCGCCCTCGTAGCCAGTGCGCTCCATGAGGCTGTACTGGTTCTGCAGGGCGGCGAGCGGACGCGTGCCGAGCAGACCGGCAAGGATGCGCGCCTCCATGACGCGGTACGCCGCATGGTTCGAGAAGCCCGCCTCGCGGACCAGGCCGTCGCGGATGGCCTCGTCGACCGCGGTCAGGGTCTCCTCGAGCGAGGTCTCCGCGTCGTCGAAGTGCAGGTAGAGCACGTCGATGCGGTCGGTCTGCAGGCGGGCGAGCGAGGCGCGCACGGCGGCGCGGATGCTCCTGCGACTCAGACCCGGGTTGTCGGCGCTCTTGCCGATCTTGGTACCCACGACCATCTCGTCGCGGTTGCGGCGGCGGCGCATCCAGTTGCCGATGATGATCTCGCTGCGTCCGCCGGCGTAGGAGTCGGCGGTGTCGAGGAAGGAGCCGCCCGCGGCGGAGAACGCGTCGAGCACCGACTCCGACTGCCCGGCGTCGAGGGTCCAGCCGAAGACGTTGCCGCCGAGCGCCATCGGCAGCACCGAGATGCCCGTCTCGCCGATGCGTCGCTGGCTCGGGGCGACGGGGCCGACGGGGATCGGCAGATGGCCGAGGTCGCCGGAGAGCTGATGCCCGGCGGGCGCCGGGGCGAGCTGCGCGCCCGGCAGGGCGAGGCGATTCGTCGCGGGCGCTGCCGGCGAGGCCGGCAGGACGGTGGCCTCCCCGGGGAGCGCAGCGGGAGCGACGGACGTGCCGTCCATGCGTTCCCCTCCCTCAGAGCGACCGCGACGGGGGCTCTTCCGGCTGAGCCTAGGGCGCGGCCGGAGTCCGGGACGGTGGCGCGCACGAGCGGATGCGGTCGTTGCGCAATCGTGATGATCGGCGCATCCGCTCGCCCCTCGGACGGGGTGCGGCGCCGCGGATCAGCTGCGCGGACCGGCGCCCGGCTGGCTGCGGAGCTTGGGGAAGACCACCGAGACGGAGAAGCCGACGCCGGGCACCCGGTAGCTCGTGAAGACGCCGCCGAAGTGCAGCGCCCGCTCGCGCATCTCGGCGATGCCGCGGCCGGCGGGCTCCTCGGTGAGGGCGGCGAGATCGTCGGCGGCGGTGTAGCCCTTGTCGATGCCGATGTCGTCGGGGTCGAGCCCCTGGCGCTTGGCGGCGGCGCGCTCGCCGTCGTCGTCGACGAGCACCTGCAGGCCGCTGCCGCTCCAGGCGAAGGTCACGCGCGCCTCGGTGCCGGCGCCGCCGTGGCCGAGGGCGTTCTCGAGCGCCTCCTGCAGGATGCCGACCACCGCGAGCTCGGCGCCCTGGGTGATCGCGAAGCGGTCGCCGCGCTCCTCGAAGCGCACGATGAGGCCGCGGGCGCGGACGGCGGCGAAGAGGTCGCGCACCGACTTCAGGCGCGGCTGCGGGGCGGCGCCCACCTCGCCCTCGCGCACGATGCCGGCCAGGCGGCGCAGCTCGGCGAGCGTGCCGCGGGAGGCGTCGGCGATGGCGGGCAGCGAGCGGACCGCTGCCTGGGGGTCGTTGGTCGCGGCGTAGCGCGCGCCGTCGGCCTGGCGGATCACGTCGGAGACCGAGCGGACGGCCACCTCGTGCAGCTCGCGGATGATGCGCAGCCGGCTCGACTGCTCCGCGAGCCGGTACTCGAGCTCGTCGGCGGCGTCGAGCTGGTCCTCGACCCGCTGCGCTGCGGCCTTCGACCGGGCGACGGAGCGGCGCCAGAGCACCAGCAGCAGGATCGCGACGAGCAGCAGTGCGCCGCTGGCGGCCGCGAGGGCGACCACGACGGGGTCGCGCAGCAGCTCGTTCAGGGTCTGCATGTCGGGCTCCTCGGGGTCGATCCACGCACTGCGGGAACGGAAAAGGCCCGTGAACTCCGTCACGGGCCTTTGATCGCTCCCCGGCTTGGACTCGAACCAAGAACCTATCGGTTAACAGCCGATTGCTCTGCCAATTGAGCTACCGAGGATCAACCGGATTCCACGCGGGGCTTCCGGCAGCGCTGATTACTGTAGCAGAGCGCGAGCGGGTGCGATGACCATCGCCGTCACCGCTCGGCGCGCAGCTGGGCGAGGCGCTGCACGTACGGATGCCAGGGGTCGCCGAGCACCTGCGCGACCGTGCCGCTGCCGACCAGGGCGCCCCGGTGCAGCACGTCGAGCCGGTCGACGAGCGGCTCGAGCACGTCGAGGTCGTGGCTGATCACGAGCGCCGAGAAGCCCTCCAGGCGGCGCAGCTCGGCCAGGGTGCGCACGATGCCCGGGCGCACGGCCGGGTCGAGCCCGGCGGTGAGGTCGTCGGCGATCAGCAGCCGCGGCGCCGTGACGATCGCCCGCGCGATCGCGACGCGCTGGCGCTGCCCGCGGCTCAGCTCGTGCGGGAAGGCGCGCAGCAGCTCGGGCGGCAGCTCCACGGCGACGAGCACGTCGCGCACCCGCTGGCGCAGCGCGTCCGGCAGCTCCTGGCCGCGGCGCAGCCGGGCGTGCAACGGCGCGGCGACGAGCTCGAGCGTGGTGCGGTGCGGGTCGAGCGTCGCGGCCGCGTCCTGCGCGAGGTAGCCGACCTCCGCGCGCAGCCGGTCGAGCCTGCGAGCGGATGCGCGCCGCAGCTCGGTGCCGAACAGCGCGATCGATCCGCCCTCGATCGCGGGCGCGCCCTGCCCGCGGCCGGGAGCGAGCCCCGGCTGGGCGATCAGTCGGGCGATGCTCGACGTGCCGGACCCGGACTCGCCGAGCATGCCGACGACCTGGCCGGCGTCCACGCGCAGGGTGACGCCGCGGACGGCCTCGACCGCGGGCGACGGGCCGTGCGCGGGGTAGCCGAGCGAGAGGTCGTCCAGCCGCAGGATCGCATCCGCCGCGCTCATCCGCTCTCCCCCGTCATCGTTCAGTCGCCGCGCAGGGATCTGCGCTGCTCCTCGAGCGCGACCAGCTCGTGCTGGATCGCGCGCTGCCCGTCGGCATCGCCCTCGGTGCGGCGCAGACGGCCGAGCAGCTCGACCTTCTGGCGCAGCAGGTCGCGGTCGACGAGCGAGACCACGATGTCGGTGGCCCAGCGCTCGAGGCCCTGCTCGTCGCGCACCGGTGCGGTGAGCACGCCGAGCTCGCGGACGAGACCGGCGTAGTGCGGCGGGACCTCGTGCGCGACGCGGTCGAGCCAGGCGGCGCCGTTCGCCGGCGGACCGCCCTCGATCGCGACCGCGAGGCCGTCGCGCACGACGGCGAGCAGCCCGCTCGCGAAGGCCGCGCGGCTCGCGGCGCGCAGCAGGTCCTCGCCGAAGAACTCCGGGTGCTGCAGGATCGCCTGCAGCGCATCGCGCTCCACCCGGGTGTTCACGTCGCTCGGCAGCTCGGCGATGCTCGCGCCGACGCGAGCCGGGGCCTGCTCGTCGGGCGGGGTGGCGCGATGGCGCGGCTGCAGCGGATCGGGCACGCCGGCCAGCTCCTCGTCGGTGGGCGGGGCGTCGCGGTCGTCGGGGGCGTAGCGGCCCTGCTCGTCCGGCACGACCACGCGCGGCGGGAGCTGCTGCTGGCGCGGCTTGCCGTCGCGGTCCTGCCAGGGCTTGCGCTCGCCGTCGCGGTCCTGCCACGGCTTGCGGTCGCCGTCGCGCTTCCAGCGATCGCCCTGGCCCTCGTCCTCCGGCGGCATCGCCGCGGCGGCCGTGACCGCCTCGATGGCGATCCGACCGGGGTTGTCGGAAGTGGCGATGACGCGGCCGCGCGCCGTCGCGACGGCCTGGCGCACCGACTCGAGGTCCTCGCCGAGCCAGCCGGCGAGCTCGCGGGCGTAGCCGTCGTGCATGGCGCGGTCGCGGATGCCGGCCACGATCGGCGCGGTCGCCCGCAGCGCCTGCACGCGACCCTCGACGGTGTCCAGGTCGTGGCCGGCGAGCACGCGGCGCAGCATGAACTCGAAGAGCGGCTTGCGGCCGTCGATCATCTCCTGCACGGCCGCGGCGCCCTTGTGCAGCCAGAGGTCCGCGGGGTCGAGCCCCTCGGGCGGCACGGCCACGAAGGTCTGGCTGGCGAAGCGCTGCTCCTCGGCGAAGGCGCGGCTGGCGGCCTTCTGGCCGGCCTCGTCGGGGTCGAAGGTGAAGACGACCTGGCCGGAGCCGCGCTGGTCGGTGACCTCGAAGTCGCCCATCACCCGGCGCATGAGCTTGATGTGGTCGACGCCGAAGGAGGTGCCGCAGGTGGCGACCGCGGTCGTGATGCCCGCGAGGTGGCAGGCCATCACATCCGTGTAGCCCTCCACCACGACCACCCGGCGCTGCTTGCTCACCTCGCGGCGGGCCTTGTCGAGCCCGTAGAGCACCTGCGACTTGTGGAACACCGGCGTCTCGGGGGTGTTGAGGTACTTCGGCCCGTTGTCGTCGTCGTAGAGCTTGCGCGCGCCGAAGCCCACCGGCTGACCGGTGACGTCGCGGATCGGCCAGACCAGCCGGCCGCGGAAGCGGTCGTAGAGCCCGCGCTCGCCGCTGCCGACCAGGCCCGCGGCCAGGATCTCGTCCTTCGTGAAGCCGTTCGCGAGCAGGTGCCTGCTGAGCGACTCGTAGCCGCGCGGGGCGTAGCCGACCCCGAAGTCGAGCGCCGCCTGCTGGTCGAAGCCGCGGTCGACGAGGAAGTCGCGGCCGGGCTGGGCCTCGTCGCGACCGAGCTGGTCCTGGAAGTACTCCGCGGCGGCGGCGTTGGCCTTGAGCAGTCGGGCCCGGTTCGAGGTGTCGGCGGCGCGCTCGCCGTCCTCGTAGGTGAGCTGGTAGTTGATCCGGCCGGCCAGGCGCTCGACAGACTCGCTGAAGCTGAGGTGCTCCGTGCGCTGCAGGAAGGTGAAGACGTCGCCGTCCTCGCCGCAGCCGAAGCAGTGGTAGCGGCCGACCCCGGAGCGCACCGTGAAGCTCGGCGTGCGCTCGTCGTGGAAGGGGCAGAGGCCCTTCATGGAGCCGACGCCGGCGCGCTTGAGGGTGACCTGCTCGCCGATCACGTCGACGATCTCGGTACGGGACCGCACCTCGTCGATGTCGGAGCGACGGATGAGGCCTGGCATCGTCCCATCGTAGGTGCTGCCGACGACGCGGGGCGGACGGGGCCGGCGTCGGAAACGCAGGCGGTTCGAATCCGCTCGCAGCGCACGGCTCGAGTCGCCCGGCGCGGGGTGTGCGAGGCGCCTGCGTTTCCCACGGGTGGAGGGTGCCCCGGAGGGAGGAGGGCGGCTCAGGCGACGAGGCGGCGGTGCCAGGACATCGCGGACTGGTCGGTCAGGCTCGCGACCTGGTCGATGACGACGCGACGGACGGCTGCGTCGTCCTGCGCATCCGCCCAGTCCGCGGCGAAGCCGGGCTCGAGTGCCGACGGACCGGCCGCGTAGAGCGCGTCGGCGAGACCGGTGAGCAGCTCGCGCTGCTCGGCGTAGAGCGGCTGGCGGGCCTCGCTCGCCATGACGAAGGCCGCCACGATGCCCTTGAGCACCGCGATCTCGGCGCGGATCGCGCGCGGCACGACGACGCTCGCCGAGAAGCGGGTGAGGGCGCCGCTCGGCTTGGCCTCGCGCGTGGCGTTGATCGCGGCGAGCGCGAAGCGGCCGATGAGCTGGCTCGTGAGCGTCTTGAGGCGAGCCTGGTCGCGGCGCTCGCCCGAGTAGCTGGAGAGCCAGAACTCCCAGGTGCTGAGCCGGTCGAAGGCCTCCGCGAGCTCGTCGACGCTGTACGCCGGCGACCAGGACTGCACCGAGCGGATGAGGGCGTCGTGCCCCACGCGCGAGGTCAGGAAGGCGGGGTCGATGGACTCCCCCACGATCGCGTCCTCGAAGTCGTGCACGGAGTAGGCGATGTCGTCGGCGAGGTCCATGGCCTGCGCCTCGATGCACTTGACGCCGGCGGGCGCACCGTCGCGCAGCCACGCGAAGACCTCGCGGTCGTCGTCGTAGACGCCGAACTTCATCCGCTCGCCGTCGTGGACGCCGTCGTCGCGGGTCCAGGGGTACTTGCAGCTCGCGTCGAGACTGGCACGCGTGAGGTTGAGGCCGTAGGGGCGGCCGTCGTCGCCGAAGGTCTTCGGCTCGAGGCGGCTGAGCAGGCGCAGGGTCTGCGCATTGCCCTCGAAGCCGCCGTGGCCCTCGATCCACGCGTTCAGCGCGGTCTCGCCGTTGTGGCCGAAGGGCGGGTGGCCGAGGTCGTGCGCGAGGCAGGCGGTGTCGACGACGTCGGGGTCGAGCCCGAGCTGGCTGGCGAGCTCGCGGCCGACCTGGGCGACCTCGAGCGAGTGGGTGAGCCGGTTGCGGGCGAAGTCGATGCCCGCCGTGGGGCTGAGCACCTGCGTCTTCGCGGCGAGACGGCGCAGCGCGCTCGAGTGCAGCAGCCGGGCCCGATCGCGGGCGAAGTCGCTGCGCCGGTAGTTCGAGTGCTGCTCGGGCAGCCAACGGTCGGTGTCGTGCGAGCCGTAGCCCGGCACCGGCTGCGTCATGGATCTCCCTCTCGCCGCGACGGCGGGGGCCGCGGGGAGTTCAGGGTATCGGACGGGTGCGGGCTCATCCGCCGGAGTGGTGCGCCTCGGCGGCGGCGACCTCGGCGCGGTCGGCGCTCGCCAGGATGCGGCTGTCGAGCCAGCCGTCGGGCAGGGTCGGGATCTTCGGGCTGCCGGCGCGGCCGCGCTGCCCCTCCGCCGCCTCGCCCGGGTAGGGCTGGTCCTGCTCGAGCTCGCCGAGCAGATCGTCGAGCTGCGCGAGCGACTCGACCATCGCCATGCGGCTGCGCAGGTCGCCGCCGACCGAGTAGCCCTTGAAGTACCAGGCCACGTGCTTGCGGATGTCGCGGCAGGCGCGCTCGTCCCCATCCGCTCGCCCGTCCTTGCCGGGGATGCTGAAGAACTCGGTGAGCAGTTCGGCGTGGCGGCGGAAGGCGCGGGCGACGTCGCCGAGGCTCGGGTGGATGAGCACCGGGTCGCGGCCCTCGGCGCGGGCGGCGAAGGCGTCCGCGAGGTCGCCGAAGAGCCAGGGGCGCCCGAGGCAACCGCGGCCGACGACGACACCGTCGCAGCCGGTCTCGTCCATCATCCGGAGGGCGTCCTGGGCGCTCCAGATGTCGCCGTTGCCGAGCACCGGCACGCTCGTGATGGTCTCCTTGAGCGTGGCGATCGCGCTCCAGTCGGCGTGGCCCGAGTAGAACTCGCTCGCCGTGCGCGCGTGCAGCGCGATGCTCGCGACGCCCGCGCCCTCGGCGATGCGGCCGGCCTCGAGGTAGGTGAGGTGATCGGCGTCGATGCCCTTGCGCATCTTCACGGTGAGCGGGATGTCACCGGCCGCCTTCACCGCGCGGGTGACGATCTCCTCGAAGAGGTCGGTCTTCCAGGGCAGGGCGCTGCCGCCGCCGCGGCGGGTGACCTTGGGCACCGGGCAGCCGAAGTTGAGATCGATGTGGTCGGCGCGATCCTCATCGACGAGCAGCTTGACGGCCGACTCGACCGTGGCGGGATCGACGCCGTAGAGCTGGATGCTGCGCGGCGTCTCCGACTCGTGGTGCGTGATGAGGCGCATCGACTCGGGCGTGCGCTCGATGAGCGCGCGGCTCGTGATCATCTCGCTGACGTAGAGGCCGGCGCCGTACTCGCGGCAGAGCCGGCGGAACGCGGTGTTCGTGATGCCCGCCATCGGCGCGAGCACGACGGGCGCGTCGAGCTCGATGGGTCCGATGCGCAGGGCGGGGGCGGGCGCTGCGGTGGTGGTGGGCATCCTCGTATTCTCCCACGGGGTCGGGCGCGGCAGGACGTGGGGCTGCAGCGGCGGAAATGCAGGATGCTCGTGGTCGGCGCGGGGATGCATCCGTTTGGCTGCTCGGCGGGGTGTGCGAGGGTCCTGCGTTTCCGGCGCCGGTGGCGACGCGAGGGGCTCCTGGTTGGAAACGCAGGTGGATGGGGTGGCCTCGCCCGGCGGAGAGCGGCGACTCGTGATGCCGCGAGCCGAAGCTCCTGCGTTTCCCGCGGGGTGCGTGCTCGGCTCGTCCGTGCGGAGGGAATCGGCGGTGGCTGCGGGCGGTTGGAGCGGGCATGGGTAGCGAGCGGGCGGAAGCGGATGCGGCGGCGAGGGGTCTCGAGGTCGAGATCGTCGATCGGAGGCCGGCGGGGTCGTTGGACGAAGCGGCCGCGCTGCTCGGGGTCTCGCCGCGCGAGATCGTCAAGACCCTGGTCGTGAAGGGCAAGGACGGCTACTGGTTCGCCCTGGTCCCCGGAGATCGCCAGATCTCGTGGCCGAAGCTGCGGGCCGCGATCGGCGTGAACAAGCTGCAGCTGCCGCCCGCCGAGCAGGCGCTGGCGGCGACCGGCTACGAGCGCGGCACGATCGTGCCGCTGGGCAGCACGACGGCGTGGCCGGTCTTCGCGGATGCGTCGATCTCCGGTCGGATCGCGATGGGGGCCGGGCGGCACGGGGCGAGCCTGCTCGTGGACGCCGCCGCCCTCATCCGCTCGCTCGATGCGACCGTGGCGGACATCTGCACGGAGCCCGAGGGCTGAGCTCGACGGCTCTGCGGTGGGAAATGCAGGAGCCTCGCGCGCTCAGAGTGCGAGACCTCCCGCAGCGCCGAATATGAGGCTACGAAGCGCCTGCTTTTCCCGCGGAGGCGGGGTGCGAGGGGCCTGCATTTCCGTGGAGTCGTGGGCGGTGGGCGCGTGCTCGGGGATCTCAGTCCGCGGCGGGGGTCTCCGCCGGCGGGGGCGCGGCCGGGATGAGGCATGCGTCGCCCTCGCAGGCGGCGGCGTCCTCGGCGCCGAGCATGGTGAAGCCCGTGCTCATGCGGAGGCCTGCTCGCCCGCGACCTGCGCCAGGGCACCGGCGAAGGCGTCCGGGTCCTGCGCGCCGGAGATGCCGTACTTGCCGGCGATGACGAAGAACGGCACGCCGTTGATGCCGTAGGCCTGGGCCTGCGCGACGTCGGCCTTCACATCGGCGAGGAAGCGGTGCGACTCGAGTGCCTCGGTGGCCTCGTCGCGGTCCAGCCCGACCTCGACGGCGAGGTCGACCAGGTCGGGGATGCGGCCGACGTGGTGACCCTCGACGAAGTAGGCCTTGAGCAGGCGCTCCTTCATCTCGAGCTGCAGGCCCTTCGACTTCGCGAAGTGCAGCAGCTCGTGCGAGATGACCGTGTTGGTCTGGTGGATGTGGTCGTAGTCGTAGTCGAGGCCCACGCTCGCGGCGATGTCCGTGACGCGGCCGATCATCTGCTTCGCCTGCTCGGCGGGGACGCCCTTGCGCTCGCTGAGGTAGTCGATCGGGGTGCCCGCGTAGTCGACCGGAGTGTCGGGGGCGAGCTCGAAGGAGTGGTACTCCACCTCGACCTCCAGGCCGGAGGCGGCGACGCCGGCCTCGAACTTGCGCTTGCCGATGTAGCACCAGGGGCACTGCACGTCGGACCAGATGTCGACCTTGATGGGGTTGCTCACGACAGGGGTCAACGCGGCAGCCGCGCCGGTATTCCCTCGGCGGGGAGCGGCGAGCGGATGCGCGACCGGCCGCGGTGCCATCGTCTCCCGCGCCGCTGCGGCCGCCGCAGGGTTGCGCGGCCGGCGGCCTCGCGTCGACGGAGCTCCGGCCAGCCGAGCCGCGCGGCGAGGGATGCGCGGATCGCCGCGCGCACGAGCGGCCAGTCCTCGCCGACCAGCACCGCATCCGTCCGCAGCGGGTGGCGCCCCTCGACGGCGATCCGCAGGTCCTTGAGCCGGTCCGCGTGAAAGGTGTCGGCGTGCTGGCGGCCGTCCACCTCCCATCCGATCTGCTCCTCCACGGTGAGGTCGATGCGCTGGACGTCGCCGAGGCGCACCTGCGTGGCGACGGACCAGCCCTCGCCGCGAGCCTGGATGCGCGCGAGCGTCTCGTTGCGACTCTCGCTGCGGCGGTCGACCCACTCGCGGATACGGCGCAGCGGCCTGGGCAGCTGCTCGATCAGCCAGGCGAAGCTCGGCTCGTCGAGCAGCCCGGCGCGCCAGGCCCAGTCGAGGGCGACGATCGCCTCGTCGAAGGGCTCGTCGAGCACGACCCGGACGAGCGCGTGCAGCGGATCGACGGAGGCGGCGTCACCGGAGCGGGCGACCTCCGGCGGGTCCCAGCTGATCCGGACGGGATCACCGCGCCGGCGCGGACGCCGCCGCCCGACGGCCGGCGAGCGGAGGCGCGAGCCGTGCGCAGGGACGCTGATCCGCAGGCTCCGGGAACCGCCCCTCGTCCAGGCGCCCAGCTCTCGGAGCGCGGAGAGGCCGGTGAGCTTGCCGCCGACGCGGACCGCTCGGAAGCGCGGGTCGTACTCGGGCAGCGTCGAGTACCAGCCGTTGCGGGCGCGGCGGAGGCGGCCGTCGCGGACGGCTGCGGTGAGCATCCGCTCGGTGGCACCCGCGGCGAGGAGCTCGCGGGTGCGTGCGAAGCCGCCCGCGGCCTGCACGTATCCGACGAGGTCCATGTTCGGATCGTCGCGGGGTCAGCGGTTCTCCGGGGCCTGGCTCGTCGAGTCGTGGAGAGCGCGGGGGTGTGGAGGAGGCGGTGAGTGGGGCGTCTCGTCGGAAACGCAGGATGCTCGGCGCCTGGCCCCGATCGCTCGATTGGAGTGGCTGGAGGCGTGGAGCGGACATCCTGCGTTTCCCGCGGTTCGCGTACCGGGGGTCGTGCGGCGGCGGTGAGGCGTGCGTCCGCTGGGAGTGTGCGCGGCCGAGTGCGGTAGGCATCCGCTCGGAACGCAGCCGGAGTCGGAAACGCAGGATGGAAGCGGATGCGGCCAAGGAGCGACCCCGGATCGGCCGGTCTTCGGTACCTTCGCGCCTGCGTTTCCCGCAGGGAGAGGAGGGGCGGTGGCGGAGACGCTCCCCACCTGCGATTCCCGGCCCGGACGGGTCTGGAGCGCGCTGCCGTCGGGCGGCCCGGAACGGCGCAGCGCCCGTCCGAACGGGTCGGGCGGGCGCTGCATGCGGCGCGGGTGGCGCCGGGGTCGGGATGCTCAGGCGCCGAGGAGGCGCTCCGCGAGGTAGGCCTCGATGCGGTCGAGGGAGACGCGCTCCTGCGACATGGTGTCGCGCTCGCGCACGGTCACGGCCTTGTCGTCGAGGGAGTCGAAGTCGATCGTGACGCAGAACGGGGTGCCGATCTCGTCCTGGCGGCGGTAGCGGCGGCCGATCGCGCCGGCGTCGTCGAAGTCGACGTTCCAGTACTTGCGCAGGTTCGCGGTGAGCTCCTTCGCCAGGGGCGAGAGCTGCTCGTTGCGGGACAGCGGCAGCACCGCGACCTTGACCGGGGCGAGGCGGCGGTCGAGCTTGAGCACGACGCGCTTGTCGACGCCGCCCTTCGTGTTGGGCGCCTCGTCCTCGGAGTAGGCGTCGACGAGGAAGGCCATGAGCGAGCGGGTGAGGCCGGCCGCGGGCTCGATCACGTACGGCGTATAGCGCTCGTTCTCGGCCTGGTTGAAGAAGCTCAGGTCGGTGCCGGAGGCGGCCGAGTGGGTCTTCAGGTCGTAGTCGGTGCGGTTGGCGATGCCCTCGAGCTCGCCCCACTCGCCGCCGGTGAAGCCGAAGCGGTACTCCACGTCGACCGTGCGAGTCGAGTAGTGCGAGAGCTTCTCGGCGGCGTGCTCGTAGAGGCGCAGGTTGTCGGGGTTCACGCCGAGGTCGACGTACCACTGCAGGCGGGTGTCGATCCAGTACTGGTGCCACTCGGCGTCCGTGCCCGGGGCGACGAAGAACTCCATCTCCATCTGCTCGAACTCGCGGGTGCGGAAGATGAAGTTGCCGGGCGTGATCTCGTTGCGGAAGCTCTTGCCGATCTGGCCGATGCCGAACGGGGGCTTCATCCGCGATGCCGTAACGACGTTGTTGAAGTTGACGAAGATGCCCTGCGCGGTCTCGGGACGCAGGTAGTGCATCCCCTCCTCGTTGTCGACCGGGCCGAGGAAGGTCTTGAGCAGACCGGAGAAGTTCTGCGGCTCGGTCCACTGGCCCTTGGTGCCGCAGTTGCTGCAGGCGACGTCGGTGAGGCCCGGCTCGGGAGCGCGGCCCTTCTTGGCCTCGAACTCCTCCTCGAGGTGGTCGGCACGGTAGCGCTTGTGGCAGTTCGTGCACTCGATCAGCGGGTCGCTGAAGACCTCGACGTGGCCGGAGGCCTCCCACACCTTGCGGGGCAGGATGACGGAGGAGTCGAGACCGACGACGTCGTCGCGACCCTGCACCATCGACTGCCACCACTGGCGCTTGATGTTCTCCTTGAGCGCGACACCGAGGGGCCCGTAGTCCCACGCGGAGCGCGAACCGCCGTAGATCTCCCCCGCCTGGAAGACGAACCCGCGGCGCTTCGCGAGGTTGATGGCGGACTCGAGACGGGAGGGGGCGGATGCCACGGAAGCTGCTCCAAAGGTTCAGCCGCGCCGGCTGCGCGGTCGATGGGGTGTGGGACGAGCGCCAAGCTTAGCGCCGCGTCGAGAGCGCCCCCAGCGCGTCGAGCGACGCGCGCAGGGCGAGCACCGCCGCGTCGAGCTCGGCGTCGGTGGTGCTCGATGCGAGGGTGAAGCGCACCGCGGTCTGCGCAGTCGGCCCGTCGAGGCCGAGCGCCGTGAGCACGTGCGAGGGCTCGTCGCTGCCGGCGGCGCACGCCGATCCGCTCGAGCAGAGCACGCCGTGCTCGGCGAGCTGCAGCAGCACCGCCTCCCCAGCAGTGCCGGGGAAGCAGAACGAGGCGTTGGCGGCGAGGCGCTCGACCGGGTGCCCGGTCAGCCGGGCCTCGGGTGCGATGGCGAGCACCGAGCGGATGAAGGCGTCCCGCATCCGCTCGACCGCATCCGCTCGCTCGATGCGCTCCGCATCCGCGAGCTCGAGCGCGACGGCGAGGCCGACGGCACCGGCGACGTCCTCGGTGCCGCTACGACGGCCGCGCTCCTGTCCTCCACCGTGCACGACCGGCTCGACCCGTGCACCGCGGCGCAGGAAGAGCGCACCGACGCCCTTCGGGGCGCCTACCTTGTGACCCGAGATCGTGAGCGCGTCGACCCCGAGCGCCGCGACGTCGAGCGGCAGCCACCCGGCAGCCTGCACGGCATCGCTGTGGAAGCGGGCGCCGGCCGCGTGCGCCTCGGCGGCGAGCTCGGCGATCGGCTGCACGGTGCCGATCTCGTTGTTCGCGAGCATCACGCTCACGAGGGCGGTGTCGTCGCGGAGCAGCGGATGGAGGGTCGGGAGCCGGCCCTGCGCGTCGACCGGCAGGCGATCGACGGCGAAGCCGTGCATCCGCTCGAGATGATCGGAGGATTCGAGCACGGCCTCGTGCTCCGTCGCGGCGACGAGCACGTGACGGCCGCGCGGCGACGCGAGGGCGAGGCCCTTGACGGCCAGGTTGTCGGCCTCGGTGCCGCCGGAGGTGAAGACGATCTCGGCGGGGCGGGCGCCGAGCACGGCGGCGACGCGGGCTCGGGCGTCGTCGAGGGCGCGGGCCGCCTGCTCCCCCAGCCGGTGCCGGCTCGACGGGTTGCCGAACTCGCCGGTGAGGAAGGGCCACATCGCCTCGAGCGCCTCGCGGCGCACGGGGGTCGTCGCGGCGTGGTCGAGGTAGATCTCGGACATCTCCTACGCCCGCAGCGCGATGTCGAGCCCGAGGTCGAGGGCCCGCACGCTGTGGGTGAGGGCGCCCACCGAGATGACGTCGACGCCGGTCGCGGCGATCGCGGCGACGGTCTCGAGGGTGACGCCGCCGCTCGCCTCCACGACCGCGCGGCCGCCGATGAGGGCGACGCCGGCACGCAGGTCGTCGAGCGCGAAGTTGTCGAGCATGATCGTGTCCGCACCGCCCTCGAGCGCCTCGTGGATCTGCTCGACGCGGTCGACCTCGACCTCGATGTGGGTCGTGTGCGGCAGGCTCGATCGCAGCCGGCGCAGCGCCTCCGCGGTGCCGATGCCCTGCGCGGCGAGCACCGCGAGGTGGTTGTCCTTGGCCATCACAGCGTCGGAGAGCGAGAAGCGGTGGTTGCGGCCGCCGCCGGCGCGCACGGCGTGCCGCTCGAGCATCCGCAGCCCGGGCGTGGTCTTGCGGGTGTCGACGATGCGGGCCCCGCTGCCCTCGACCGCGGCGACGTAGCGCGCGGTCAGGGTCGCGACGCCGCTGAGCCGCTGGGCGAGGTTCAGCGCGATGCGCTCGCCGCGCAGCACGCCGCGGGCCGGGCCCTCGATGCGCGCCAGGACGGCTCCGGTCCCGAAGGCGCTGCCGTCCGGCACGAGGTCGCTGACGCGGATGCCCGCGTCGACCTGGGCGAAGGCCGCCTCGACCGCGGCGCCGCCGGCGAAGACGCCGGGCTCGCGAGCGACGATGCTGGCCGCGGCGCCTGCCTCGGCGGGGATCAGGTGCTCGCTCGTGACGTCGCCCCACGGGGCGTCCTCGGCGAGGGCGGCGCGCACGACGCGCTCGACGGCCTCGCGGTAGGCGCTCATGCGGAAGCCGCCCGGGCCGCGGCGTCGTCGCTGCGGTGATGCGCGCCGACGCTGCCGGTGCGGGCGAGCGCCGCCTCGGCGACGAGACGGGCGAGGTCGAGCAGGTTGCGGTTCTCGAGGTCGTGCACGGTGGTTCCTTCGATCTGCCAGTCGGCGAGGGTGGTCAGGGCTGCGGCGAGCGCCGCGCCGTCGCGGACGAGACCGAGGTCGCGCCAGGCCAGCGCCTGGATGTCGGCGCGGGTGGGGGCGGAGGTGCCTCCCGGCTGGGTGCGGGCGGGTGCCCCTGTCGGAAATGCAGGCGCTTGGTGCGCGGCGGCGAGCGGATGCACGGTAGCGGCGCTGGCGCATCCGCTCTCGTCCTGCGTTTCCGACGTGGGGTGATGGTGGACGGGGTCGTCGCGGCGCTGCGTCGGGAATGCAGGAGCCTCGTCGATGCGGATGCGGTGGGCTGCCGGTCGCCCGGTCTCGGAGCGGCGAGGCTCCTGCGTTTCCCGCAGCGGGGTACGGGTCGACTGCAGGGGCGGCGCCTCGGCGAGGGACTCGGCGGCGCGCCACGCGAAGACGAGGGACTCGAGCAGCGAGTTGGAGGCGAGGCGGTTGGCGCCGTGCACGCCGGTGCGCGCGACCTCGCCCACGGCGAGCAACCCGGGCAGACTCGTGCGCCCGTGCAGGTCGGTGGCGACGCCGCCCATCGTGTAGTGCGCGGCCGGGGTGACGGGCACCGCGGTGCGCGTCCAGTCGATGCCGAGACCGCGCAGGTGTGCGTGGATGCTCGGGAAGCGCGCCGCGAGGTCGAGCGGCACCGCGGTCGCATCGAGCAGCGCAGGTGCATCGTCCTGCCGGGCCATCACGCGGGCGGTCTCGCGGGCGACGACGTCGCGCGGCGCGAGCTCGGCGCGCGCGTCGACGGCGGGCATGTAACGCCGGCCGTCGACATCCCGGAGCACGGCCCCCCCGCCGCGGACCGCCTCGGAGACGAGGAAGCCGTCGGCGAGCGCGGTCGGGTGGAACTGCACGAACTCGAGGTCGGCGACCTCGGCCCCGGCGCGCCACGCGGCTGCGATGCCGTCGCCGGTCGCGACGCCCGGGTTGGTCGTGCGGGAGTAGAGGCGTCCCGCGCCGCCGGTGGCGAGGATCACCGCATCCGCCCGCTCGACGCGGCGTTCTCCGTCGATCAGCAGCTCGACGCCGACGACACGTGCGCCGCGGACTTCGGGTGCGCTCGCGCTCGCCGTCGGGAACGCAGGAGCCTCGTCGTCCGCGAGCTGATTCGACGATCGGATGCGCGGGCCGGGCCCGCGAAGCGCCTGCGTTTCCGACAGGGGGGTGCGATCGGCCGGTGACCCGGGGGGCGCGACGACGAGGTCGACGAGCATCGCGTGCTCGACGATCTCCACCGCGGCGGTGCGGACCGCTGCGGCGAGCGCCGCCTCGATCGCGGCGCCGGTCGCGTCGCCGCCGGCGTGCAGGATGCGCGGGGCCGAGTGCGCGGCCTCGAGCCCGCGGGCGAGCGCGCCGGACGGGTCGCGGTCGAAGTCGACCCCGAAGGCGATGAGGTCGCGCACGCGCTGCGGCCCCTCCTCGCAGAGCACGCGCACCGCCTCCGGATCGCAGAGTCCAGCGCCTGCGGCGAGGGTGTCCCTGATGTGCGCCTCGACGCTGTCGCCCTCGAAGAGCGCAGCGGCGATGCCACCCTGCGCGTGCCGGGTGCTCCCCTCCTCCAACGCCCCCTTGGTCACCAGCAGCACCTCGTGCGATCGGGCGGCGCGGATCGCGGCCACGAGCCCGGCGATGCCGCTGCCGACGACGATGACGCGCATCCGCTCGACCCTTAGCGCGCTGCGGGAGCTGAGCCGGCAGCCGACGGGGCGATGCCCGTGGGCAGTGCGGCGAGCATCCGCTCGAGGGCGATCTTCGCGCCGGCCGTGACCTCGGCGTCGACGGAGATCTGATTGACGACCCGTCCTGCCACGAGCTCCTCGAGCACCCAGGCCAGGTAGCCGGGGTGGATGCGGTACATGGTCGAGCACGGGCAGACGACCGGGTCGAGGCAGAAGATCGTGTGCTGCGGGAACTCGGCGGCGAGCCGGTTGACCATGTTGATCTCGGTGCCGATCGCGAAGGTCGTCGGCTCGGTCGCGGCGGCGACGGCCTTGCGGATGTAGTCGGTCGAGCCGGCCTCGTCCGCGGCGTCGACGACCTCCATCGGGCACTCCGGGTGCACGATCACCCGCACGCCCGGGAACTCGACACGGGCCTTGTCGATCTGGGCGGTGTTGAAGCGCTTGTGCACGCTGCAGAAGCCGTGCCAGAGCACGACCTGCGCATCCAGCAGCCCCTGCTCGTCGTTGCCGCCGAGCTCCTTGCGGGGGTTCCACATCGGCATCCGCTCGAGCGGCACGCCCATCGCCTTGGCGGTGTTGCGGCCCAGGTGCTGGTCGGGGAAGAAGAGCACGCGCTGGCCGCGCTCGAAGGCCCACTCGAGCACCGTGGCCGCGTTCGACGAGGTGCAGACGATGCCGCCGTGGTCGCCGCAGAAGCCCTTGAGCGCGGCGGAGGAGTTCATGTAGGTGACCGGGATGATCGGCACCCGGCCCTGCGCGTCCGGCTCGGTGCCGTAGATCGCCTCGAGCTGCTCCCACGCATCGGTGACGCTGTCGATGTCGGCCATGTCGGCCATCGAGCAACCGGCGGCGAGGTTCGGCAGGATCACCCGCTGGCCCTCCTGCGCGAGGATGTCGGCCGTCTCGGCCATGAAGTGCACGCCGCAGAACACGATCGTCTCCGCGTCCGGCACCGTCTGGGCGGCGTTGGCGAGCTGGAAGGAGTCGCCGAGGAAGTCGGCGTGCTGCACGACCTCGTCGCGCTGGTAGAAGTGGCCGAGCACGACGACCCGCTCCCCCAGCGTCGCCTTGGCGGCGCGGATGCGCTCGTGCAGCTCGTCGTTCGGAGCGTCGCGGTAGGCCTGCGGCAGCGCGCCCTGGCGGGGTGAGCCCGTCGGGATCACGTCGGTCATCGATGCGCCGGGGCCGTACGTCGGCATGGGCAGCCGGTCGATGGTCCACGGGCCGTCGGCGAGCTCGGGCGTGCAGGTCGCACCGGCCTCTGCGCCGATGCGGATGCGTTCGATGGTGCTGGCGACGGATGACACGGTGGTCAGTCCTCTCGGATGGAGGCGGATACGAGGAGCGGTCCCTGGTCGACGAGTGCGTCGTCGACGTAGCGGTACAGCGCGGGTGGTCGGTGGGATGCACCGACGAGATGCTCGCCGGTCGGCACGATGCTGCCGCCGGCGAGGGCCTGGCGACGGAAGTTCGCGGGGTCGAGCGTCGTGCCGCGCACGGCTTCGTGTACGCCGCGCAGCTCCGCGAGCGTGAAGGTCTCGCCGAGCAGGCCGTGCGCGATCGAGCTGTAAGCCATCTTGTTGCGCAGCCGCCAGAGGGCGTACTCGACGATGCGGTTGTGGTCGAAGGCGAGGCCGGGCAGCGCATCCGCTCGGAACCAGCGCACGTTCTCGCCGTCGCTGGCCAGCTCCGCCTGCTCGGGGCGCACGAGCGCCCAGTAGACGATGCTCACGACCCGGCCGCTCGGCGAGCGCCCGATGTCGCCGAAGCAGTACAGCTGCTCGAGGTAGGTGGGATCGAGCGCCGTGGTCTCGAGCAGCTTGCGGGCGGCCGTGGCCTCGAGGCCCTCCTGCGGCTGCACCCAGCCGCCGGGCAGTGCCCAGCGGTCGCGGAACGGCTGGCGGATGCGCCGCACGAGCGGCGTCCAGAGCTCGCTGTCGCGCAGGGAGAAGATCACCGTCGAGACGGCGAGCTGCGGCTGCTCGTCCATGGGCTCCGTCTTCGCTGGACCGGTTCGAGTCAGGGTGACTCGAAGTCAGCGTAGCCCTTACGGCGGCGTTCGGGTAATCGTGACTCGAAGCCCCGGAGCCGGGACATCGTGAGACGGTGGTTTCTACTCGTCGGCAGGCTGATCAGTCGATGACATTGATGCTGCGAGCGAAGGCTTCGACCGCAGAGATCGCCACAGCCTCATCGGCCCCGTCGAGCGCCTCGATGAGTATCAGCGCGTCCTCCGCCACCAGTGCCGCGTCCTTGCCGCCGCCTGAGAGGGATTCCGAGCCATGCTCGCGGAGCAGGATCCGTCGCTCGGACGAAGTGCCCGTCTCGACATATCCGTTCGCGCTGAGCTCCTCGAGCACGGCGTCCCGCGTCTCGGGGTCGAGCCGTGCGACAGAGAGCACCTGCAACCAATCCGAGTTCGGCAGCCCCCAGAGGCACACCACTTCTATTCCCGGGTAATCGAGCTGCGACATGAGCGAGAACTCGAGATCAGTTTCCACGGGCATCCGCTGGGCCGTCCATCCGTTGGCCGCGACGAAGTCCTCGAAGGCCGTCCACCCCTCGATCTGTTCATCGCATCCGCTCGGCAGCCGCCAGTCGGACGCGGTCGGCAGGCCGAGGTGATCCGCCATGCGGAGCAGCGACTCGGCGCCGTACTCGGTGCTGTTGCCGAAGAAGAGGGCGGCGTCGCCGATCAGGTCGAGGAAGGCCTCGCCGAGCCCGTCCACCGGCACGGGCTGCGCCAGGCGCACGCTGCGCACCCCGTCCTCCAGCTGCTGGTCCGACACCGTCTCAAAGCCCTCGGCGAGCGCCGCGGCGATCCGCTCGTCGATGGTCGACGCGTCGAAGCGCGCGGCTGCCCAGGTGACCACGGCGTCGGAGTTCGCCGGGCCGCTGAGACAGGAGACGATCTCCGCGTCGGTGCCGACGAGAGCCACGATGAGCTCGGCGGAGGTCTCCTGGACGACATCGCCGTACTCCTCCTGCGCCCGGGTGATGTCGGTCCAGGCGAGGGCTGCACAGTCCTCTGGCAGCGTCCAGTCGGCGACGGGCTCTGCGGGAGCGCTCGGGGTGGGAGCCGGGCTCGAGACCGGCGGCGCCTCGGTCGGTTCCGGCGACGGCGCCGAGCACCCCGCGACGACGAGCACGGACAGCAGGGCGACCGCGCCCTGGATCGATCGGCGCATGAGCGGCCCTTCCCCCGGTGAACGCGATCAGGCTAGCGACAGCGGATGCGCCGCGACGTCAGCCCCGCGGCGTATCCGTCGGCGTGTCCACCGCACCGCCGAAGCGACGGTTGCGGCCGGCGTAGCGCTCGACGGCGTCCCAGAGCTGCGCGCGGCCGAAGTCCGGCCAGAGCGTGTCGAGGAAGACCATCTCGGCGTAGGCCGACTGCCAGAGCAGGAAGTTGCTCGTGCGCTGCTCGCCGCTCGAGCGCACGAAGAGGTCGACGTCCGGCATCTCGGGCGTGTAGAGCGCGCGCTGGATGGCCTTCTCGGTGATGCCGCTGGGCTTCATCCGTCCGGCGGCGACCTCCTCGGCGAGACCGCGCACGGCGTCGACGATCTCGTTGCGGCCGCCGTAGTTGACGCACATCGTCAGGGTCAGCTTCGCGTTGTGCGCGGTCATCCGCTCCGCGTACTGCAGCTCGTCGATGACGCTGCGCCACAGCCGCGGTTTGCGACCGGCCCAGCGGATGCGCACGCCCCAGTCGTTCAGCTGGTCGCGGCGGCGGTGCAGCACCTCGCGGTTGAAGCCCATGAGAAAACGCACCTCGTCGGGGCTGCGCTTCCAGTTCTCGGTGCTGAACGCGTAGACGCTGATGTGCTTGATGCCCAGCTGCAGTGCCCCGGCCACCACGTCGAGCAGTGCCGCCTCGCCGGCCTTGTGCCCCTCCACACGCGTGAGACCGCGCTGGTTCGCCCAGCGGCCGTTGCCGTCCATCACGATCGCAACGTGCTGCGGTACGACGGATGCGGGCAGGTCCGGCGGCGTCTGCCCGGTCCAGTCGATCGGGCGGAAGGGCTCGGCGGGGATGACGCGACGGCTCACGCGGGGGGCTCCTGGTGCTCGGGGTGCCCTGCGGGCGCTGCTGCGGTGGTGGGCGGTGCTGCGACGCGCGCGATCGAGCTGCCCGCCGGTTCAGCGGGGGTCTCGGGAGACGCGTCCGCTCGGCCGGGCGAGGCCGGTCGCGCGACGGGTGCATCCGCTCGATCGATCATCGCTGCGACCGTGGGCACGGGGAGGACGTCGACCGGCCCGATGGGCGGGCGGACGGCTGCGCGGCGCGGCAGCTCGGGACCGCTGCGGTCCACGTGCTGCAGCGACCGCAGTCCGCGCTCCAGGTGGAACTGCGCGTAGGCGGCGACGGCGCCGCTGGCCTGCGCCCGGCTGCGCTCGGGGGCCTCCTCGGCGGCGGGCCAGTCCCCGGCGAGCAGCGCGCCGAGCACGTCGAGCGTGCCGGCGTCGAGCCTCGCTGCGCCCGGAGGGGCGACCTCGTCGGCCACGACACCGCCGAGCTGGGGCACGAAGTACCGGTGCGGGCCGGGAGCACCCGTGACGGCGCAGTCGACGAAGCTCGGCGCCCAGCCGGCGATCGAGAGCGCCCGCAGCAGGTACGAGTCCAGGGTGAGCCCGGCCTCGTGCTCGCCGCGGCTGAGCGAGCGCAGGGCTCCGACGAGCAGCAGGTACTGCTGCAGCGAGCCCTCGTCCTCGGTAAGCCGGTCGGCGGCCTCGACCATGGCGCTGGCCGCTGTGAAGGCACCGTAGTCGCCGGCGATCGTGGCGCCGTAGCTGGCCAGCGACTCCGCCTGGGTGATCGTGTCGAGGTTGCGTCCCTCGTAGCACTGCACGTCGGCGACCATGAACGGCTCGAGCCGCGACCCGAAGCGACTGGAGGTGCGGCGCACGCCCTTGGCGACCGCGCGCACCTTCCCGTGCTGACGGGTCAGCATGGTCAGGATGCGGTCGGCCTCGCCCAGCTTGTGGGTGCGCAGCACGACCGCCTCGTCACGGTAGAGGGGCACCCGGCGATTATCCTCCCCGCCGGCTGCGGGTCGTCCGCTGCCGCGCCGCTCGGCTACGGTTGCCAGGTGATCGTCGAGGCCCTGGTCGTCCCCCTCTGGGCGGACCTGCTCGCCATCGCCGTCTGCAGCCTGCAGAGCGCGCTGCTGGTCGCCGCCTACCGCGACCGCAGGCTCGATCTGCTGGGCGTCGCGGTGATCGGCATCGCGGCCGGGCTCGGCGGCGGGCTGCTGCGCGACGTCTTCCTCGGCGTGACGCCCGTCGCCTTCACGACCAACTGGTACCTGGCGGTCGCGACCCTCGCCGCGCTGGTCGGCATGGCGCTCGGGCACGTGTTCCGCCGCGTCGACTGGGCGATCACCGGCCTCGACGCGCTGGCGATCGGCCTCTTCGCCGCGATCGGCACGACCAAGGCGCTCACCCTCGGGGTGGCGGAGCTGCCCGCGATCTTCCTCGGCGTCATCACCGCGGTCGGCGGCGGCATCGTGCGCGAGATCCTGCTGGGCCTGCCGATCGGCATCATGCACGTGGGACCCATCTACGCGATCCCCGCCGCGGTCGGCAGCGTCTCGCTGCTGCTGCTCGCCCTGGCCGGCGCGCCCATCGCCGCAGCGGCGACGATCTGCGTGCTCGTGACCGCGGTCATCCGCGTGCTCGCCGTGCGCTTCGGCTGGAGTCTGCCCGAGCAGCGCGCCCTGCGCCTGCGACTGCGCCGCCAGCAGCGCGACGCGAGCTGAGGGCGGACCCCCTCCCGCTGCGGTCGCCGTCGAGCCGTCGTCTTCCATCGGTCCCTGCCGCGTCGAAGACGCCTGCGCTCTGGTGCTCCCTTGTCGGAAACGCAGGCGGATCGCGACCTGCATCGCGCGCGTCGCCGGCTCCGTGCATCCGCTCGTCGCTTCGCTCCTGCGTTCCCCGCGCCGAGCAGGGCCGTCCTGCGACGATGCTCCTGCGTTCCCCGCACCGAGCGGAGCCCTCTCGTGACGACGTCCCGCGGTCCCGCTTCGGCGGGGTGCCGTCGGTTCCGTACGGGACGGCACGACGGAGGGGCGGCACCAGCTGGTGCCGCCCCTCGGATCGAGCGGATGCGGGGCGCGGCCCCGCGGATCAGGAGGCGACGGCCTCGAGGTCGTTCTCTCGCACGCGGATCGCGCGGTTGACCGCCGAGACGACGGCTTTGAGCGAGGCCGTCGAGATGTCGGCGTCGATGCCGACGCCCCAGAGCACGGTGCCCTCGACGTTGAGCTCGACGTAGGCCGCGGCGAGCGCGTCGCCCGAGGCGCTGAGCGCGTGCTCGACGTAGTCGTTGAGCGTCACGTCGACGCCCTGGGCGCTGAGCAGGTTGATGAACGCGGCGATCGGGCCGTTGCCGGTGGACTCGATGTCCTGCACGTCGTCGCCGATGCGCACCTTCGCCTGCAGCGCGACGCTGCCGGTCAGCTCGCTCGCGGTGCGGGTCGACAGCAGCTCGAAGCGGCCCCACTTGGCGTCGTCGACGCGGGACGGCAGGTACTCGTCCTGGAAGGTCGTCCAGATCTGCTCGCTCGAGACCTCGCCGCCCTCCGCATCCGTCTTCGACTGCACGACGCCACTGAACTCGATCTGCAGGCGGCGCGGCAGGTCGAGGTTGTGGTCGGTCTTCAGCAGGTAGGCCACGCCGCCCTTGCCGGACTGCGAGTTGACGCGGATGACGGCCTCGTAGCTGCGGCCGACGTCCTTCGGATCGATGGGCAGGTACGGCACCGCCCACTCGATCTCGTCGATCGAGACGCCCTTCTCCGACGCCTCGGCGGCCATGGCCTCGAAGCCCTTCTTGATGGCGTCCTGGTGCGAGCCGCTGAACGCGGTGTAGACGAGGTCGCCGGCCCAGGGGCTGCGCTCGTGCACCTTGAGCTGGTTGCAGTGCTCGGCGGTGCGGCGGATGCCGTCGAGGTCGCTGAAGTCGATCTGCGGGTCGATGCCCTGGGTGAACAGGTTGAGGCCCAGCGCGACGAGGTCGACGTTGCCGGTGCGCTCGCCGTTGCCGAAGAGGCAGCCCTCGATGCGGTCTGCTCCGGCCAGGTAGCCCAGCTCGGCGGCGGCGATGCCGGTGCCGCGGTCGTTGTGCGGGTGCAGCGACAGGACGATGCTCTCGCGGTCGCGCAGGTTGCGGCTCATCCACTCGATCGAGTCGGCGTAGACGTTCGGCGTGGCCATCTCGACGGTCGCGGGCAGGTTGACGATGACCTTGCGCTCGGGGGTGGCCCCCAGCGCCTCGACGACCTGGTTGCAGATGTCGAGCGCGAACTCGAGCTCGGTGCCGGTGTAGGACTCGGGCGAGTACTCGTAGTAGACGTCGGTCTCGGGGACGGTCTTCTCGTACTCGCGGCAGAGGCGCGCGCCGTTGAGCGCGATGTCGATGATGCCCTGCCGGTCGGTGCGGAACACGACCTCGCGCTGCAGCACGCTCGTCGAGTTGTAGAGGTGCACGATGGCCTGCTTGGCGCCGGCGATGGACTCGTAGGTGCGCTTGATGAGGTGCTCGCGCGCCTGGGTCAACACCTGGATGGTCACGTCGTCCGGGATCGCGCCCTCCTCGATGAGGCTGCGCACGAAGTCGAAGTCGGTCTGGCTGGCGCTCGGGAAGCCGACCTCGATCTCCTTGTAGCCCATCTTCACGAGCAGGTCGAACATGATGCGCTTGCGCTCGGGGCTCATCGGATCGATGAGGGCCTGGTTGCCGTCGCGCAGGTCGACGGCGCACCAGCGGGGCGCCTCGGTGATGCGCTTGGCCGGCCACGTGCGGTCGGGCAGGTCGACGACGATCTGCTCGTGGAACGGGCGGTACTTGTGGATCGGCATGCCGGAGGGCTGCTGGGTGTTCTTCATCTCGACTCTTTCGCGGTTTCGGTGGCGACCAACGACGAACTCCGCGACGAGGGAGGCCTGGACTAGGACTCGTCGCGGCAGCGAAGGAGGAGGAGGTGGAGTGCCATCGTGGCTCGAGGCTAGCACCGGCGCGGAGGCGGCGCGACCCGCCGGCCGCGTCGGGAACGCAGGACGCTCGCACCCGCGACCGCGGCGCTCGGCGCGAGCGCTGCGGACGCGGGTGCGAGGCTCCTGCGTTTCCCGCAGGAGCCGGGCGGGCTCAGGCCGCGGCCAGGGCCTCGATCGGGGTGACGCGCACCGCGCGACGGGTCGGGGCGACCGCGGCGAGCGCCGCGAGCGCGCCGGTGTCGAGCACGACCAGCAGCACGAGCAGCCAGGGGATGCCGGGCGGCACCAGGCCGCCGCCCTCGATCGAGCCGAACAGGGACTGCGCGCCCGCCCATCCGTAGGCGATGCCCAGCACGACGCCGAAGGCGGAGGCCGTGATCGTGAGCTGCGCGCTCTCGGCGAGGATCATGCGGCGCAGCTGGCCCTTCGAGAAGCCCAGCGCCCGCAGCAGGCCGAGCTCGCGGCTGCGCTGCAGCACGCTGAGCGACAGCGCGTTGGCCATGCCGACGGCGGCGATGAGCGCGCTGAAGCCGATGAGCACGAGGAACACGGCGACGGTCATGGCGAAGGTCTCGTCGATGCCGGCGTAGTACTCCGGGTCGCCCTGCTGGGCGCGGGCGAGCATGTCGACGTAGGACTGCAGCCCCACCGAGAAGGTGGTGACCAGCGCGACGCCGATGACGAGCCCGATAGTGGCACGGGCGCTGCGCTCGGGCGCGCGGACCGCGTTCTCGGCGGCGAGCCGGCCGGTGGCCGTGCGCGCCATGGCCCGGCCGACCAGGCGCAGCAGCGGCGGCATGACGAGGTCGGCGGCGAGCACGATGCCGGTGAAGGAGAGGATGCCGCCGAAGAAGCCGAGCACGACGCCGAACGACGAGACCATGCCGACCGCGACGCCGCCGCCGAGCAGCAGGGTGCCGAGCGCGATCAGGGCGACGGCGAGGCCGTGGCGCACCGGGCGGTGGCCGACCTCCTCGCCGCTGCGCTCGACGGAGGCGCCGAGCGCCTGCATCGGTCGCACGGCGAGCACGCGGCGCGAGCCGGCGCGGAACGCCGCCCAGGTCGTCAGCACGACGGCGAGCACGGGCAGCAGCGCGACCGGCGCGACGACCGGGTAGTCGACGGGCGGCAGCACGCCGGTCTCGCGCAGCACGAGCACGAGCAGCAGGTGCACGCCCTCGCCGGCCAGCGCACCGAGACCCGCGCCGACGAGGCCGACGCTCAGCCCCTCGCGGGTGACCGCGCTGCGCTGGCGCCGGGCCGACGAGCCGAGCAGGCGCAGCAAGGCGATCGTGCGGGTGCGTCCGGCGACGATCGTCGCGACGGTGTTCGCCGTGACCACGGCGCTGACGTAGAGGGCGATGCCGATGAACAGGCTCGCGGCGATGGTGAGCAGCACGCTGGCGGTGCCGCTGTCGCCGACGACCGCATCCGCTCGTGCCGCCGTGTCGATCGCGCCGATCATCGAGAGCAGCACGACGCCGAAGGCCGAGGAGAGGCCGGCGACGAGCAGGCTCGAGCGGTGCTCGCGGAGCGCGCCGCTCATCGCGCGGCCTCCATGCCGAGCATGATCGCGCTGATCTGCTCGGCGCTCGAGCGGCCGCGCTCCTCGACCAGGCGGCCGTCGGCGAGGAAGACGATGCGGTCGGCGAAGCTGGCCGCCACCGGGTCGTGGGTGACCATCGCGATGGCCTGCCCGTAGTCGCGGGCCGCCGCCGAGAGCACGGCGAGCACCTCGCGGCTGGTGCGGGAGTCGAGGTTGCCGGTGGGCTCGTCGGCGAGGATCAGGTCGGGGCGGGTGGCCAGGGCGCGGGCGATCGCGACGCGCTGCTGCTGGCCTCCGGAGAGCTCATGGGGGCGGTGGCGCAGGCGCTCCTCGAGGCCGAGGGTCTGCACGAGGCGGTCGATGCGCTCGGCCTCGTCGGCGTTGGGCTCGCGGCCGTCGAGCTCGAAGGGCAGCCGGATGTTGCCGAGCACGTCGAGCGTGGGCACGAGGTTGAAGGCCTGGAAGACGAAACCGACGCGGCGGCGGCGCAGCAGGGTGAGCTGGTCGTCGTCGAGGCGAGTGATCTCGGTGTCGCCGAGCCAGACGCGGCCGCTCGTGGCCGAGTCGAGGCCGGCCACGATGTGCATGAGCGTCGACTTGCCGCTGCCCGACGAGCCCATGATCGCGGTGAACTCGCCGCGGCGCAGCTCGAGGTCGACGTCGCGCAGCGCGGTGACGCCGGTGCGGCCGTGGCCGTAGGTCTTGCTGAGGCCCTCGACGCGGGCGATGACGGGGGCCGCGGCGGGCCGCGGCGACGGGGCCTGCACGGGGGTGGCGGTGGTGGGGGTGTCCATGCCTCCGACGCTACGGAGACGAGCGGATGCGGGGCGTCGCCCCGAGGGCCCGGCGCCCTCCTCCCGGCGGATGATCCGGTCTCAGGGGGAACCCCGACCGCGGCGCCCGGATGGCTCGGGGGCGCTCAGTCGACGAGGCGGTGCTCGAAGGCGAAGACGACGAGCTGCACGCGGTCGCGCAGGCTGAGCTTGCCGAGGATGCGGCTGATGTGGGTCTTCACGGTCGCCTCGCTGAGGAACTCGCGGCCCGCGATCTCGGCGTTGCTGAGGCCCCGTGCGGCGAGCAGGAAGATCTCGCGCTCGCGGGCGGTGAGCGCGCCGAAGCTGTCGGGCACGGCGGCCGCGGCGGCGCGGGCGTCGAAGTGCTCGAAGAGCTCGCGGGTGGCGGAGGCGGCGATGACCGCGCTGCCGGCGTGCACCGTGCGGATGGCCGCGAGCAGGAACTCGGGGTCGGCGTCCTTGAGCACGAAGCCGCTGGCGCCGGCGCGGATGGCGCGCGCCGCCGCCTCGTCGAGGTCGAAGGTGGTGAGCACGATGACCTTGGGCGGCTCCTCGCCGCGGGCCTCGGCGCCGCGCAGGATGCCGAGCGTCGACTCGATGCCGTCGAGCACGGGCATGCGGATGTCCATGAGCACGACGTCGGGCTTGGCCGCGGCCGCGGCGCGGATGCCCTCCTGCCCGTCGCCGGCCTCGCCCACGAACTGCAAGTCGGCCTGCGAGTCGACGAGCATGCGGATGCCCGTGCGGAAGAGGGCCTGATCGTCGACGAGCAGCACGCGGATGGGCTGGTTCTGGGTCACGGTGCACTGCTTCCTGCTGAGCGGTCCGGGCCGGTCGGCGCGGGGTGAGCGGTTGCGGAGGGCGATGCCTCCGAGGGACGAGCGGATGCGGGGCGCCGGCTACCGGGGGTGCTCTCCGGCCGGGCGACGGCAGAGGCCGCCCCCGTCCAGAACGGCACGGCGGCGGGCGCGGTCGCCGGCGAGACGGGCGTGC
>Ga0265798_10000254_pt1 | contig 95502 bp, 81 predicted proteins | sample P3T30metagenome_FD_192430 | JGI IMG/M metagenome (GOLD analysis project Ga0265798, IMG submission 192430) | Plant litter microbial communities from East Loma Ridge, Irvine, California - P3 T30 | ecosystem: Environmental > Terrestrial > Plant litter > Unclassified | place: USA: California... | reverse complement strand
CGCCCGCCTCGAGCGCGAAATGCAGGGCTTCCGGCGGCGGGGCCGGCGTGCCGGGTTTCTTCATCGGGTTGTCGGCCGGCTGCGGCAACAGTTGGTCCAGCAGCACGCGCACATAGATCACCATGCCGCCGCGGTTGCGCATTTCGCCGGCCAGCAGCACGCAGTTGCCGACCACGGTCTCGGCCGGGTGCGGCGCCAGCTCGCGCCCGGTATTGAAATTCTGCAGGTCGATGAGCACCAGGGCGGTGCGGGCGATGTCGATCGTCATGTCGTTCATGGTTGGTTCCTCCTCCATCCCAAGTATTCACCAGCGCCGGAATTGGCGGCGCGCGCACGGCGTGATAAATTTCTCAGAATCATCAACCGTGCCTATGCCATGAAAAAACTCGCCACCGCCGCCGCCTGCTCCCTGCTGGCCGCCTGCGCCACCCCGCCCTCCGCGCTGACCGATTACAGCGCCAACTCGGGCAACGCGCGCAATCCCGACCAGCTGGCGCTGGACTTCGACAAGGCCGACCTGACCCTGCGCGTCGAGCCGGCCAGCCGCAGCATCCGCGGCGATGCGCTGCTGACCTTCGGCACCCGCGCGCCGCTCAAGCGCATCGACCTCGACCTCGACCGCAACCTGCCGATCGACGCCATCGAAGTCGACGGCCGGCCGCTGCCGGCGGCCAGCTGGAGCAACCCCGAGGGCCGCCTGGCGATCACCCTGCCCCGAATCCTGGAACCGGGCAGGCAGGTGGCGATCCGGGTGCGCTACCATGGCCAGCCGCACGTCGCCAAGCGCGCGCCCTGGGACGGCGGCTTCGTCTGGTCGCAGACGCCCGACGGCCAGCCCTGGGTCGCCAGCGCCGTCGAAGGCGAAGGCTGCGACCTGTTCTGGCCCTGCATCGACCACCCGATGGGAAAACCGAAACAGGTCGACGAGCACATCTCGGTGCCGGCCCCGCTGGTTGCGGCCGGCAACGGCATCGCCATGGGCGTGACCGAAGCGGACGGCTGGCGCACCTGGCACTGGCGCACGAAGAACCCGAGCACCTACGGCATCTCGATCAACGTCGGACCGTACAAGGTGCTGGAGGGCGAATACGCCAGCCGCTACGGCAATAAAATCCCGCTGCGCATGTGGTACCTGCCGCAGAGCGAAAAAGGCGCGCAGGAGCTGTTTGCCGAATTCCCGCAGATCCTGGACTTCTTCGAAAACACGATCGGTCCCTACCCCTTCGGCGACGAAAAGATGGGCGTGGTCGAGACCCCGCACAAGGGCATGGAGCACCAGACCATCAATGCCTACGGCAACAGGTACGTCAAGACCGCCTACGGCTACGACGACCTGCTGCAGCACGAATTCGCCCACGAGTATTTCGGCAACCAGCTGACCAACGCCGACTGGGACGACATGTGGCTGCACGAAGGTTTCGGCACCTACATGCAGCCGCTGTACATGCAGTATCTGCGCGGCGACCAGGAATATTTCGCGGCCCTGATGACGATGCGCGCCAATATCCAGAACAAGGCGCCTATCGTGTCGGGCAAGCCGCGGCGCGAGGAAGACGTCTACGATATCCAGCGCGGCGGCCCCGGCCAGGACATCTACAACAAGGGCGCGCTGGTGCTGCATACGCTGCGCGGGCTGGTCGGCGACGACGTGTTCTTCCGCGCCGTGCGCGAAATGGTCTACGGCACGCCGGACCCGAAGCCGGGCCAGTTCACGCCGCGCTACGGCACCACGCCGGAACTGATGGCCATCTTCAAGCGCGCCAGCGGCCGCGACCTGGACTGGTTCTTCCAGGCCTACGTCTACCAGGCCGCGCTTCCGGACCTGACGGCCACGCGCAGCGGCTCGACCCTGCAACTGGCCTGGAAGACCCAGAAGAACACCCCGTTCCCGATGCCGGTCGAGGTGCGCGTCGGCGAGCGCATCGTCAGCGTGCCGATGACGGACGGGCGCGGCAGCATGGACTTGCCGGCCGGCGCGCCGTACACGCTGGATCCGCACTCGAAGATCCTGAAGCGCGAGCTGCACATCGAGCGCTACCAGCAGTACCTGGAAGCGCAGCGGAAAAAGAAGCCGGGCGCCTGAGCGTCAAAAGTTGGTTTCCAGCGTCGCCGTCAAGCGCTGCCCGCTGGGATACAGCCAGCGGCGCTTCGCTACCCCTCCACTGGCGTCGACGTAGCGGATTTCGGGTCCGAAATCCTCGCCCAACAGGTTGCCCACGGCCAGGCGCAGCTGCAGCCTGGGCGTGAACTTCCACAAGGCGTAGGCGTCGAGGTCGCGCCGGGCGCGGGTGTAGGCCCAGCGGTCGAGGCTGACGCGGGCATCCACCGCGCTCTTGAACGCCAGGCTGGTGCCCGCCGTCAGGCGCCCGGCCTTCCAGTCAAAACCGAACTGCGCCGACAGCGGCACCTGCTGCTCCATGCGGTTGTCCGGCCCGGGGATCGAGTCCACGCGCGACCAGTTGCGGCTGAGGCTGGCGCGCAGGTCGAGTGCGGGCGCGTTTGCCATCAGCGTCTTCAAAGGGAAGCGCGTTTCCAGGTCGAGGCTGCGGGTCCGGGCGTGGTCTTCGTTGACCGGGGTCATGACCCAGCGGGCGCCATCGAAATAGACGCGGTTGCTGGTGTAATTGCCGATGCGGCGCGCCGAGGTGCTGAGCGACACCATCGCGTCCTCGGCCCAGTAATGCTCCCAGGCGGCGTCCAGGCCCCAGGCCAGTTCCGGCTTCAGCTTCGGATTGCCCTGGTAATCCGCCTCGACCGGGCTGTTGTTCTCCCAGGTCTGGCGGCGCGGCACCAGGCTGTCGAGATCGGGCGCTTTATAGGTGCGGCTGACGGCGACGCGCACCTGGTCGCCTTTGCCGCCTTTATCCTCCGACACCTTCCAGACCGCTTGCGCCACCGGGCTCCAGACGCTGGAGCGGATGCGCGCGGCGTCGAAGCCGGTGCCGGACACCTCGGTGCGCACGCCTTCCCAGCGCACGCCGGCATAGGCCGACACGCTGGGGCTGAGCTTCCACTCGTCCTGGGCATACAGGGCCAGGCGCTTGACGCTGGCCTCGAAATCCTGGTCGGGGAACAGGTTCGGCGCCAAGGCTTGCACCGTGTCCTCTTCACGCCGGCTGTCGTCGCGCCGGCTGACGCCGCCGTCCCAGCCCAGGGACAGCGCGTGGCCACTTTCTAGTTTGCGCGTGATCTTGCCGGTCGAATTCACGCCGCGGTCGCGCGTGTGGACCTGCACGCGGTCGTCGGTCGCGAGGCGGCCGGTGCTGTCGTAGCCGGTGCGCGGCTGCAGGTTCCCGTCCTGCATGCCCTGCATGCCGATCTTGGCTTCCAGCGCCGTCCCCGACTCGAAAGCATGGGTCCACTTCAGGTCCGAGCGCAGCATGGTGCGGTCGTCGCGGATGGATTGATAAACGTCCGGCACCGGCGGCGGGCCGCCGACCGGCGTGGCCGTCACGGCGTGGATGCTGTCGCGGAAGCGGTGGCCATTGAGCAGGGTCTGCCATTCCAGCGTGTCGCCGCTGTCGAACTTCCAGTTGAACTTGGGGGTGAGGCCGAAACGGGTCATGCGGCCCCGTTCCGGCATGGCGGTCGCGCGCAGCGTGTCCAGCGAGCCGCCGGGAGCATAAAACTCGTCGCTGATGGCGACGTCCGGGCGCCACAGGCGGTCATGGTTGGCGTTCCCCGACAGCGAATACGAAAACTTGTCGCCGCGTTCGGCCAGGTCCAGCGCGGCGCTTGGGCCGCGCATGAGCTCGCGCGCTTCCTGGTAGCCCAGCTTGGCCTCGCGCCGCGTCTTGCGCGTGCTCTGGCGCAGCACGATGTTGACCGTGCCGGCCACCGATTGCATCGAGAATTCGGCGGTCGGCGCGCGCATCACCTCGATGCGTTCGATCAGGTCCGGCGCCAGCGAATCCAGCTGGAAGCCAGCCGGCATGCGCTCGCCATTCACCAGCACCTGGGTATAACCGCCCAGGCCGCGCATCTGCACCCGGCCGCTGCGGCCGTCGACGCTGGTGACGGTGATGCCGGCGACGCGCTTGAGCACGTCCAGCACGCTGGTGTCGCCGTAGCGGTCCAGCTCTTCGCGCCCGACCACGATCTTCATCGCCGTGTCGTCGCGCCGGGAATCGTAGCTGGCGGTCTTGCCCGTGACTTCCACCTGCGCGACCGGCTTGGCCGTGTCCGCCTGCTGGGCACCGGCGGGACTGGCGACGTGGACCAGCGCAGCCAGAACGACCAGGCTGCGCGACGTGGAAGCAACAGGCATGAACTCCTCCTCGACATGGATATTGGGTAGTAATGGAACAACAATATTCCACTTCAAGGAAGAAGTAAACGTTAACTTGGTAATTTAAATTGCTATCAGGTAGAAATATGAATTACAGGACCTGGCAATCCATTATCAAAAGCGGAAACAAAAAACCCCCGTATCGACGGGGGTTCTTCATGGTTCGCTCCGCATGATACGGAGCAGTCACGCTTTCAAGCGCAGCTTACAGCGGCGGCAGGATGCCGTCCTTGTAAGGGGCGCCAGCCAGTTCGAGGGCGCGGCGCAGTTCGGTGCGCAGGGTCTGCATCAGGCGGCGCAGGCCGTTCTGGTTGGTGGTGCGATTGGAAGCAGTGGCGGTGGTGGTGGTGGTAGCAGCGTTCATGGCAACTCCTGTGTATTCGTTCGCGTTCATTTGATGGACACAGTTTACGCCACCACCAGATATATATCCAATTTTGATTTTGGATTACCGCGATAAACGAAACCAATACCTTGACCGAAACACCATCGGTCCCCGTGAGAACCGATATCACCGCCATGCATTTCTCATGAGCAATTAAAACTGCTCAGTTGAGCCTGACTAAGCGCTCAGTTGATCGCCTTCCCATCCGCGTCGATCCGGCGCACTTCACCCAGGTTCAGCGCACGGATATCCTTTTCCACCTTGCTCATGTCGCCCACCACGATCCATACCGGCTGCTTCGGCAACACGGTGCGCGCCGCCAGGGTATTGATCTGCTCCGGCGTGGCCGCCAGCGCTTTCTGGGTATAGGTGTTGTAGTAGTCGGCCGGCAGCTTGTACTGCAGGATGGTGCTGTACGCACTGCTGAGCTGGCTCACGGTTTCGAAGCCGCCCGGCAGGCCGAGCGTGCGGTTGTCCTGGGCGGCCTTCAGTTCCTTGGCCGTCACCGGACGTCCACCGGCAACGTCGGCATATTCGCGCGCCAGTTCACGCAGCGAATCCACGGTCTTGTCGGTCTGCACCGGCGAATTGCTGAAGAAGATGCGCTGGCCGACCGCCGGCACCATCGACGAGCCGACGCCGTAGGACCAGTGCTTGTCTTCGCGCAGGTTCATGTTCATGCGCGAGCTGAAGGTGCCGCCCAGCACATCGTTCAGCAGTTCCAGCGGCACCGCTTCCGGCGAATTGCGCGGCGGCGCCAGCTGGGCACCGACGATGTTGCTCTGCAGCGCGCCCGGACGGTCGATCAGGTAGACCACGGTTTTCGAAGGCTGCGCCACCTCGGCCAGGTTCTTCTTCGGCACCTCACCCTGCTGCCATGCGCCGAAGGATTTCTCCAGCAGCGGTTTCAGCTCGGCCATCGTGGTGTCGCCCACCACCAGCAGGGTCGCGTTGTTCGGGCGGAACCAGGTCTGGTGGTAGCGCTGCAGGTCGGCGCGGGTCATGCGCTCGACCGCCGCCTCGGTGCCGCTGCCGGTGAGCGGCAGCGAATACGCGTGGCCGGGGCCGAACAGCAGGCCCGGCAGCACGCGCACGGCCAGCGCCTGCGGCACCGTCTTCTCGCGCTGGATGGCGGCCAGGCGGTCGCGGCGCAGGCGCTCGAAATCCGCTTCCGGGAAGGCCGGGTGCAGCACCAGGTCGGCGTACAGGCCCAGCGAGCGCGACAGGGTCGGCTTGAGCACGTTCATGCTGACGAAGCTGCTGTCCAGGTTGCCGCCGGTGCCGAAGGTGGCACCCAGGCCGTCCAGTTCGCGGCTGATCTCCAGCGAGGAACGCGTCGGCGTGCCCTCTTCCAGCATGCGCAGCGTCAGGCTGGCCAGGCCCGGCAATTCCTTCGAGTCCGAGGCATAGCCGCTGTCCAGGATCATCGAGAAATTGACCACAGGTGCGCCATGGCGCTCGGCCAGCACCACCTTCAGGCCATTCGACAGGGTCTCGGTCTGCATCGGCGGCAGGTTCAGCTTTTCAGGATGGCCCGGGGGCGCGCCCTTGCTGCGGTCCAGCTTGGTCGACTCGGCGGCCAGGCCGGTCGGGAAGGGATCGACCTGCAGCACGTAGTCGCCGTCGCTCAGCCAGTCGACCATGGCCTGGCGCACCTGGGCCGGGGTCGCCTCCTTGAGCCGTTGCAAATAAGTCTTGTAGCAATCCGGGTCGCCGGTGAAGGTCATGCAGCTGGCCAGCACGTCGCTCTTGCCGCCAAAGCCGCCGACGCGCTCGACGATGCGGGTGTAGCGCGCCAGGAAGGTGGTCTTGGCCAGGCGCAGCTCTTCCGCCGTGGGGCCGGATTTCATCAGCGTGCGCAATTCCTCATCGGCGATGCGCTCCATCTTCGCCACGTCGGCGCCCGGACGCGCGGTCAGGGTCAGGTCGAATTGGCCGGCGATCTCGCTGGTGTCGTCGCTGGCGCTGGCGCTGGTCGACAATTGTTCCTTGACCACCAGGCGCTGGTACAGGCGCGAGCTCTTGCTGCCGCCCAGCACGTGGGCCGCCAGGTCCAGCAGCGGCTCTTCCGGCGTATTCGCGCCCGGCACGTTCCAGACGCGGTAGATGCGCGCCTGCGGCACGCGGTCCTGCAGGGTGCCGCGGTGGGTACCGGTCCGCTTGGCGATCCAGGCGCGCTGCTTGGCCACCGGCGGGCCGGGCGGGATGTCGCCGTAGTATTTCTCGACCTTGTCGCGCGCCTGCTGCGGCGTGATGTCGCCGGCCAGCACCAGCACCACGTTGCTCGGGCCATAGTTATTCTTGAACCAGTCGGTGACGTCCTTCATGGAGGCGGCATCGAGGTCTTCCATGGCACCGATCACGGTCCAGGAATACGGGTGGTTCGCCGGGTAGGTGTTTTCGGTGAGGGTCTGGTAGACCAGGCCATACGGCTGGTTCTCGCCCTGCCGCTTTTCGTTCTGCACCACGCCGCGCTGCAGGTCCAGCTTCTTCTGGTCGAGCACGCCGAGCAGGTGGCCCATGCGGTCGCTCTCGGCGAACAGCGTGTAGTCCAGCATCGAGGTCGGCACGGTCTCGAAGTAATTGGTGCGGTCGGTGTTCGTCGTACCGTTCAAATCGTTCGCGCCGACACCCTGCAGGGCCGAGATGAAGACCTGGTTGAAATTGCTGCTGCCCGAGAACATCAGGTGCTCGAACAGGTGGGCGAAGCCGGTCTTGCCGCGTTTTTCGTTCTTGGAACCGACGTGGTACCAGGTGTTCACGGCCACCACCGGCGATTTATGGTCCTCGTGCACCAGCACGGTCAAGCCGTTCTTCAGGGTGAACCTGGTGTAGGGAATGTCCGGGATCGGGATGTCGGCCGCGGCTGGAGCCGCTTGCTTGACCGGCGCCGCTTGCGTCAACGCCATTGGCAGCAGGGACAAGGACAGCGCCAGGGCGCCGAGACGAGGAGTGATACGCATGCGCTTCCTTTCAGGACAAGGTGGGCGGCACGGCACGGGTTGCGCCGGTGAATTATTTATTCTATGACATCCTGAACAACCGGCGTCATATGCATTTGAAAATATTGCATTTCCATGTAGTTCTGGACTGACAGCCGGAATAGGAGTGCTCCGCCTGCACGCAACCGGCATCAGGCGTATCATCTCTTCTTGCCCAACAGCGAAAGGAATGCCTCATGAACCAACGACGCTCCTTCCTCAAAAGCTCCGCCGTATTCGCTTCGGTGCTGGCGGCACCGGCCGTGAAAGCCGCATCGAAAACCGCGCCGACGCCGGTCGGCCCCGCCGCGGTGGCGCCGAACGAACGCATCCTGCGCCTGTACAACACCCATACGGGAGAAAACCTGCGCAGCATTTTCTGGGCGGAAGGCCAATTCATCCCGGACGCGCTGCAGGACATCAACAAGCTGCTGCGCGACCACCGCAACAACAAGATTTCCGCCATCGACCCGCAACTGCTGGTGCTGCTCGACAAGGTCAGCGCCCAGTTCGGCGATCATCCGACCCTGCACATCATCTCCGGCTACCGCTCGCCGGAAAGCAATGCCAAGCTGCATGCCAACACCAGCGGCGTGGCCAAGCACAGCCTGCACATGGACGGCAAGGCCATCGACGTGCGCATTCCCGGCCAGGACCTGGCCAAGCTGCACAAGGCCGCCATGGCGCAGAAAGGCGGCGGGGTCGGCTATTACCCGGATTCGGAATTCGTGCACATGGACGTCGGCCGCGTCCGTTACTGGTAACGGGGTGCCGATGCGGTCCCTGATCGGTGGCGCGCTGTTGCTGTCCTCGCTGTTGTCTTGCCTGCCCTGGGCCGCGGCCCAGGAAACCGCGCCCACGCCCGCGCCTGCTCCCCAGACCGTCACCGTCACCAGCACGCGCGACCCGGTCGACAAGTCCTACCGCAAGATGATCCGCGGCATGGAACGCTTCGAGCGCCAGCACGCGCTCGCGCCCCAGGCCACGCTGCGCTTCCGCCTGCTGCCGCGCCTGCCGAGCGTCCACATGCGCGGCATCACCTTGAAAGTCGTCGGCGACCGCATCACGGTCCCGGTGCCGGTGACGCCCCAAGACAACAGTTTCGTCCTGCCCCGCAACGAGCAAGCCCTGCGCGAAGACGCCGCCGTGATCGCCAACCGCAAGACCACCAGCATGACCTGGCGCGCGCAAGTCATCACGCCCGGCCTGCCGCCCGACACGCGCCGCCTGGGCGATTTGCGCCTGGAATGCCTGGTCGGCGTGGAAGCGGGCCTGGTCTCGAACAGCTCGCCGCTGTTCGGCTGGATCTCGAATGCCTTGAACAGCCCGGAACAGGTGTGCAACAGCCCGGACGGCAATTTCCTGTTCTTTACGGAGCGCCCCGTGTTTTCCGTCACCCTGCGTGCCGGCGAGCGCACCGAGATCCTGCCCTTCCGCATGCTGTACGCCGGCGGCGAGCAGACGCGCGACATGCTCGACTACTGCGATTGCCAGGTCTTGCTCGACCGCACCTATTACGCGCCGATCTGGGACCGCAGCTGGCCTGACGATACCCTGGTCAGCTTCGAGTACATGGATGAGCCGGCACCGGCCCCGGCGGCGGAGGCCCAGCCATGAAGCGTCTCGAGCCCTTTATATTAGTAGCCGCGCTGCTGGCCGGCTGCGCCACCCAGGCCCCCCAGCCCGGCACCGTGGTCGCCGCCGACCGCTTCACCCGGCAGGTCGTACCGGGCCGCACCACGCGCGCCGAGCTGGTGGCCGCCTTCGGCCAGACCAAGTCGGTGGTGTTCGACAGCGGCTATGAAACCTGGCTGTATTCGGCCAACGCCGCCGGCGGCCGCAGCGAGGAAGTGGTGGTGCTGCTGGACCGCGAAGGCATCGTGCGCAAGCTGCGGCGCCGGCCGCCCTACCCGACCGATCCGCAGCGCTGAGTCTGTGTTCGTGGCAGAATCGCAAGCTTCATCACTTGCACCTGCCACGATCATGTTCGACCACGATACCCCAGCCGCCGTCGTCCAGCGCCAGCTCGACGCCTACAATGCCCGCGACGTCGACGCCCTGCTCGCCACCTATGCGCCGGACGCGCGCCAGTATGAACTCGGCGGCGCCTTGCTGGCGGCCGGCCACGACGAGATGCGCCCGCGTTTCACCGGGCGTTTCCAGGAACCCGACCTGCACGCGCGCCTGGTGCAGCGCGTGGTGATGGGCAATCTGGTGATCGACCATGAAGTGGTCACCCGCACTTTCCCGGAGGGTAAAGGGGCGATCGAACTGGTGGCGATCTATGAAGTCGTGGATGGCCGTATCCGGTTGCAGACGGTGCAGCTCGGCACTAGGCAGCTCGGCACTAAGCAGGCCGGCTGAGCCCCGGCATCGCCGCCATGGCCAACGCGCCCGATCCTTCGTTCGACGACCTGGCTGTCTTCCTGGCCGTCTGCCAGGCGGGCGGCTTTCGCACCGCCGCGCGGCAACTGGGGCGCTCGCCGTCGAACGTCAGCGAGACCATCAACCGCATCGAGACGCAACTGGGCGTGCCCCTGCTGGCGCGCACCACGCGCAGCGTGCTGCCCACCGAGGCGGGACGCGAACTGGCCGAACGCCTGGCGCCCCTGCTCGGCGCGGCGCGCGCGGCGCTGCACGACGTGACCGGCCCGCGCAAGGAAGTGCGCGGCCTGCTCAAGCTGAACGTGACGGGCGCGGTGATGGTCGACATCCTGCCGCCCCTGGTCGACCGCTTCCTGCTGCGCCATCCGGAGGTGCGGGTCGAGCTGGTGGTCGAGGACCGGCTGGTGGACATGACGGCGGCCGGCTGCGACGCCGGCATCCGCTACGGTGAACACCTGGCCCAGGACATGATCGCGGTGCCGCTCGGGCCCCCCTTCCAGCAACTGGCGCTGGCCGCGGCGCCGGGCTACCTGGCGCGGCGCGGCCAGCCCGCGCATCCGCTCGATCTGGCCGGGCACGACTGCATCCGCATGCGCTTTTCCAGCGGCGCCTACACCGCCTGGACCTTCGAGAAGGATGGCGAGACCCTCACCCTCGATCCGCCGGCCCGGCTGGTGGTGGGCGTCGACGGGGCCGCGGCCGCGATCGAACTGGCCTGCGCCGGCCACGGCCTGGTCTGCACCTTCAGGAACTGGCTCGACCCCGACCTGTACAAAGGCAGGCTGCAGGCGGTGCTGCAGCCCTGGTGGCTGCGCTTCGAGGGGCCGCAGCTCTACTTTCCCAGCCGCCGCATGACCGCGCCCCTGCGCGCCTTTGTCGACCTGGTGGCGGAAGAACGCGGCCGCGCCTGACTACCAGGGCACTTCGCCGCCGGCATCGATGAACTTGCCGTGCGGCTGGCGGTCGCGCAGCAGCGCCAGCCTTACCGGCACCGCCGCCGCCTCCGGCGTGCTGAGGTAGCCGGTATGTCCGTTCAGGTCGGTGCTGACGTAGCCGGGACAGGCGGCATTCACGACGACTTGCGTGTCGCGCAGCGCTTGCGCCAGCTGCACGGTCATCATGTTCAGCGCGCTTTTCGAGGCGTTGTAGCCGATCAGGCGCGCGGCATAGTAGGGCGACGACGGGTCGCCGTTCATTGCCAGCGAGCCCAGGCTGCTCGACATGTTCACGATGCGGCCGGCCGGCGCCCGCAACAGCAGCGGCAGCATCGCTTGCGTCACCGCGAGCGGGCCGATGAAATTCGTCTCCAGCAGGCGGCGTACGGCATCGATGGACGCGCTGGCGGGCGGACCGTCGCCGGCCTCGTTGATGCCCGCATTGTTGACGAGGATGTCGAGCCGGCCGTGCGCCGCTTCGATCGCGTGCGCAGCCCGGGCGATGCTGTCGGCATCGGTCACGTCGAGCTGCACGAAGCTGGCCTCCAGCCCCTCGTGGCACAGCATGCCCGCTGCCGCCTGGCCGCGCGCCGTATCGCGGGCGCCGATGAGCACGGCGATGCCGGCACGGCCCAGCTGGCGCGCGATTTCCAGCCCGATGCCCTTGTTCGCACCCGTGATGAGGGCGACGCGTCGATGTTCCTGTTCCATGCTGAACCTTTCCTGTTGAAAAGGCCATCGTCGCGCAAACGGCCCTGCCTGATAAGCCGGAGAAAGGCGAACACGCCGTTCCCCGGCGCGAACAATGCGGCGGCGCGTCCTGTCCCGCCTACCCAAATCGTGTAAAGTTGAGCACTCATTCGTCAACGCCCTTTTCAGCCATGGCTCGACTACAGCTCAATTTCCCGGACGACCAATACTATTACTCGACGCTGCTGACGGTGCGCGTCACAGACATCAACGCCGGCAACCACCTGGGCAACGACTCGATGATCTCCATGATCTCCGAGGCCCGGGCCCGCTTCCTGTTCGAGTACGGCGTCGCCGAGACCGAGCGCGACGGCACCGGCATCATCGTCACCGACCTCGCCACCACCTACCGCGCCGAAGCGCATGCGCGCGACCAGCTGCTGTTCGAAGTCGGCGTCATGGACTTCAACAAGTACGGCGGCGACATCATCTTCCGCGTCACCCGGCCCAAGGACCAGAAAGCGGTCGCCATGGCCAAGCAGGGTTTTGTCTTCTATAACTACAAGACCAGCCAGGTGGTCGGCATGCCGGAAGACTTCAAAGGGAAGTTCGAACGGGTGAACTGGGTCGACTGATAAAACGGGAACTAATTCCCGCTCCCGGCGGAATATGGGCAAACGAACCCATACCATGACCGCTTCCGCCACCTTCCCCGCCGACACCGACCTGCTGCGCCAGATGCGCAGCGGCGCCGCCGACGCCTTCGCCGCGCTCTACCGGCGCCACCAGGGGCCGCTGTACCGCTTCGCCCTGCTGCGCTGCGGTGCCGCCGAGATCGCCGCCGACGTGGTGCAGGAAGCCTTCATGGGCCTGCTGACCGGACGCTTCCAGTTCGACCCGCTGCGCGGCCAGCTGCAGCACTTCCTGTTCGGCGTGGTGCGCAACCTGATCCTCAAGCTCGAGGAAGGCCGGCGCCGCTACGTCGCGCTGGCCGAGGACGACGACGAGGATGCGCCCGAACTCCCCGATGATCAAGCCTGCCCGCTGGGCCGCCTGCTCGGCAACGAAACCGCCGAACAGGTCAGGCGCGCCCTGTCCCTGCTGGCGCCGCACTACCGCGACGCCGTGATCCTGTACGAACTGCATGAGCTGTCCTATGCCGAGATCGCCGACGTCTGCCAGATCGACATCGGCACCGTGCGCTCGCGCCTGTCGCGCGGGCGCGCGGCGATGGCCAGGCGGCTGGTGGCCTGGCACAAGCCGGACATGGTGCAAGCATGAGAAAGACCGACGACATGGAACCCCGAGACCCGCTGTTCGATGCAATGTTCGACCCACTGCGCAGCGAGATGGACACCCTGGACACGCCGCGCGGCGTCGAAACCGAACTGATGCAGGCCTTTGCCCGCCAGTTCCCGCGCAAGCGCCGCTGGTACCAGGCCTTGTCGGGCACCGACTGGATGCTCGGTGGCAGCGTCGCGGCCGCCGCGCTGGCCCTGGCGGTGGCCGTACCGATGCTGGCGCCGCCTGCGCGGACCGGCGCAGCGGCGGACGGCGGCAAGTCCCTGCTCGCCCGCGACGATGACGGCGGCATGTTCATCGCCCTCGATTCGCTCGAGCGCATCGAACAGGAACCGGCGCCGCGCATGGTCGAGACCGAAGTGCCGCGCAGCAGCCTGGCCGCGCTGGGCGTGCCGCTGACGCCGGACAACGCGGGCGATGCGGTGAAAGCGGAACTGCTGGTGGCCAGCGACGGCCAGCCGCTGGCGCTGCGCCTGAGTGCCGTCAACTGATCAATCACAAAGAGGATGCCATGACCATGAACAAACTGATGCCAATGCTGACACTGACGCTGCTGATGTCCGGCCTCGCCGCGCCAGCCCTGGCGCAAGACGCCGGTAACGGCCAGCCGATCACGCGCACGCCGAATGGCGGCTTTGTCGTCCATTTCGATTCGGCGTTCAGGGACAAGGACGGCAACATGATCCTGAAACTGAATCCCATCAAGAACGCCCCCTACAGCGCCCAATCCGTGATCGAGCGCATCCAGATCCTGGGTGACGGCAACCAGATCAGCAGCCAGCGCAACCCGACCACGTATTACCGCGACAGCGCCGGCCGCACGCGCCAGGAAATCCGCAACGACAAGGGCGAGGTCCGCACGGTGACAATCAGTGACCCGATCGCCGGCGCCACCTGGGTGCTCAAGCCGGAAGAGCGCAGCGCAATCAAGCTGCCAAAGGGCGGCCGTCGCGGTTTTGATCCACGCGAACGCTTCGGACAGGCGTCTGAAGACGGTAAATCGCCGCGCTTCGATCGGCGCAAGAGTGCCGAAGGCAGCGAGGAAATCATCATGAAGGAAGTCCAGCGGCCAGAGGGCGAGGCGCGCCAGCGCTTGAAGGAAAACGTGCGCATCCAGCTGGCCACGGCCCTGGATGCGAACGGCGCCGCCCTGCGCGACATGCCGGGCCGCTTTGGCGCGTTGGCCAGCGCCTTTGGCGACGCCAAATGGGCGGCCAAGGCCACGACCAGGGACCTGGGCACGCGCGACTTCAACGGCGTCAAGGCGGAGGGCAAGCTGCGCAGCTACGAAATCCCGGCCGGCGAGATCGGCAACCGCAACCCGATCGTGGTGTCCGACGAAACCTGGTTCGCGCCGGAGCTGAAGCTGACTGTGTACACGAAACACAGCGATCCGCGCAGCGGCGACGCCGTGTTCCGCCTGGAAAACCTGAAGCGCGAGGAGCCGGCGGTGGCCTTGTTCAGCGTACCGTCCGACTACACGGTCAAGGAAGCGCGGACCGGGGCAAAGTAAACACCCGGCCCGCCGCGATCACACCATCGGCGGATCGGTTTCGCGCACGAAGGCGCGGTGGCTGCCAAGCGCCTCGATGAACGCGGCCAGCGGCGCATCCACCAGCAGGCCCGGATCGGCCGATCCGTCCGGCAGCGTGGCCGGCACCATCGCCCTGGCCAGCAGGTCGGCGCCGGCGCCCAGCACCAGGATCGGCTTGCAGTGGCGGTACTGTTCGCGCACGAAGTCGATCGCGTGGGCATTGCGGGCCAGCATGGCGACAGCCTTGGCGCCGTCCGGCACGATCAGCGCGTCGTACATCACCGATGGACCGGCTTCCAGAGAGATCTCGACGTCCAGCGGCGCGCCGCCGTCGGCCTTCACCTTGCCCAGCATGTTGCCGACCAGGCGCGGCACGGCGCCGGCGTCGAGCAACTGCGTATAGATGGCGCGTACCGCCGCCCCATCCACGCCCGGGGCCACCAGGATCGCCACGCGGCGCGTCGCGGCGCCGGTTTGGCCCGGGCGGCTCAGCAGCGACAGCGCCGGCGACGGTGCGTATTCCGGCACCGGCGCCTCGCTGGCGCGCGGCAGCGGCGCCGGCACTTCCATGCCGAGGCCTTCGGCGACCTTGGCCGCCAGGCCGTCGTCGACGTTCGCCAGCAGGGCCAGGATGCGCTCGCGCACGGCCGGGGTCTGGACCCGGGTCAGCTCGAAGCGGAAGGCATTCGCGATGTGGGCCTGTTCGGCCGGGGTCTGGCTCTGGTAGAACAGGCGCGCCTGGCCGTAGTGCTCGGCGAACAGTTCGGGATTGCCGCGCACCTTGTCCACGCTGGCGAATTGCTCCGGGAAGCTGGTGAAGCCCATCTTGCCGGCCTGGAACGGACAGCCGCCGCCCAGCGAGTTCGGCTCGTAGTTGACGCGGCCGCGGTTGATCGCCTGGCGGTGGAAGCCGTCGCGCTGGTTGTTCTGGATCTGCACGATCGGCGAATTGATCGGGATCTCGTGGAAGTTCGGGCCGCCCAGGCGGGTCAGCTGGGTGTCCTGGTAGGAGAAATTACGGCCCTGTAGCAGCGGATCGTTGGAAAAATCGATGCCCGGTACCACGTGCGAGGTACAGAAGGCCACCTGTTCGGTCTCGGCAAAGAAATTGTCCGGGTTGCGGTTCAGCACCAGGCGGCCGACCGGGGTCAGCGGTACCAGCTCTTCCGGCACGAGCTTGGTGGCATCCAGGATGTCGAAGGGGAAGGACGCCGCCTGCTCTTCGGTGAAGATTTGCAGGCCCAGTTCCCATTCCGGGAAATTGCCGGACTCGATGGCTTCCCACAGGTCGCGGCGATGGAAGTCGGGATCGGCGCCCGAGATGCGCACCGCTTCGTCCCACACCAGCGAGTGGGTGCCCTGCAGCGGGGTCCAGTGGAACTTGACGAAGCGCGACTCGCCCTGCGCATTGATCAAACGGAAGGTGTGCACGCCGAAGCCCTGCATCGTTCGGTAGCTGCGCGGGATGGCACGGTCTGACATCACCCACATCAGCATGTGCGCAATCTCCGGCGACAGGCCGGCGAAGTCCCAGAAGGTGTCGTGCGCCGTAGCGGCCTGCGGCATCGCGTGATGCGGTTCCGGTTTCGCGGCGTGCACCAGGTCGGGGAACTTCATCGCGTCCTGGATGAAGAACACCGGGATGTTGTTGCCGACCAGGTCCCAGTTGCCTTCCTCGGTATAGAACTTGACCGCGAAGCCGCGCACGTCGCGCGCGGTGTCGGTCGAACCGCGTTCGCCGGCCACGGTCGAGAAGCGCACGAACACCGGCGTACGCTTGCCCTTGGCGGCAAACGGTACGGCGCGGGTCAGGCTGCCGAAATCGTCATAGGCCTCGAAGAAGCCGTGGGCGGCCGAACCGCGCGCGTGCACCACGCGTTCCGGGATGCGCTCGTGGTCGAAGTGGCTGATCTTTTCGCGCAGAATGAAGTCTTCCAGCGCGGTCGGTCCGCGCAGGCCGATCTTCAGCGAGTGCTGGTTGTCCGCCACCGGCACACCCTGGTTGGTCGTCAGGTGGCGGGCGCTCGGATCCACGCGCACGCGGTCCAATGGCGCCACCGTGGGGTTTTCACCGATCGGCGGCTGGCCGCTGCCAACTTTATCGGAACTGGCGATCTCGCTGGCGGTGCTGCCGGTCGTGGCCGGGCTGGCAGGCTGGTGGCGATCGCCTTCCTGCGGCGTGCGCGCGGCATGGCCGTACTCGGCCGGCTTGTTCGGATTGAACGGCATGTCGGCTGCCAACTGCTTTTCGTTGGCAACCTTCTCGAGGAGGCGATCGGCAACCGGATTGGGCGGGCCGAGGCGCGACGGCGGCGTCGGATCGGAAGGCCCGGCGACAGTGCTCAGCACCGAGCCGGCGCCATCGGCGGGAGATGGTTTGTTTTTCGCTGCAGTCATGTTGTCCTCGATGTTGGCTGTTTGTCTGGCATATCCAGCAACCAAAATAAAGGACAGGTGGCAGCGCCACTGTTAATTCACTAACAGATGAGGAATTAATCTGTTAAATGATTTCTATCATTGCGATAGCTTTTATCTGCGCCTGTTCGACAAAGGCGCAATCGTCTTGTCGAACCATTCGTCGATCATCTTCTTTTCGTAGTGCAGCGGCTCGCTCTCGTTGAAATGGAGCGAGCTCTGCTGGTAGTTCATGTCCGACAGCTTGGCGGTGCCGCTCTTGAGCACCTGGCCGTTCTGCTCGATCGCGTAGTTGAGTTCCATGCGCGGCCAGTCGGCGCGGCCGGTCAGCACGCGCAAGTCGCGGCCGGCGCTGGCGTTCGGGATGATGCGGCCGGCCGGGTCGAAGTCCGTCACTTCGATGCGCAGGTCCTGGCCTTGCGGCAGGTTCTTGCCCAGCGACTGGAAATAGTCGGTCAGCTGCGCCAGCATCTGGTCGCGCTCCCAGGGAGAAAACGGCAAGTCATAGAAAGTCTCGGGCTTGACGTAGCTTACGTTCACCGCGGCCGAGGCCATCCCGGCGCTCGCTGCCAGCAGGCCCGCCAGGGCCAATCGTGTCATCAACGAAGTCATTGCTTGTCCTTTTTTGTCCACCTTCCCCAGATGGTGAATATACGCCGCTTTTTACAGCCCTGCCCGTCTCAAAGGCGTCGCGACTTTGTATCCGAATGTTAGGCCCCGCACAGGGCGCCCGCGGCATTCCGGGCACAATCGGGCTCGACAGGAGTTCTCGGGAGCGCGCCGTGCCGGAAGGTCCATCACTGTATATATTGAAGGAGCAGACTGCCCGCTTCGTGGGCAAGGAGATCGTGCGCGCCGAAGGCAATACCTGGGCCATCGACACCGCCCGCCTGCTGCACCAGCCCATCGTGGCGCTGCGCACCTGGGGCAAGCATTTCCTGATCCAGATGCCGACGATAGTGGTGCGCATCCATTTCCTGCTGTTCGGCACCTACCGCATCGACGAGCGCCGCGAAAAGCCGCCGCGGCTGTCGCTGGGCTTCGCGGATGGCAGCGAACTCAATTTCTACGCCTGTTCCGTCAAGGAGATCGACTGCGACATCGATGCCCTGTACGACTGGGCGGCCGACGTCATGTCCGACGACTGGGACCCGGCGAAAGCGCGCAAGAAATTACGGGCCAATCCGGACATGCTGGCCTGCGACGCCCTGCTCGACCAGGACATCTTCTCGGGCGTGGGCAACATCATCAAGAACGAGGTGCTGTTCCGCATCCGGGTCGACCCGCGTTCGACGGTCGGGGCCCTGCCGCCAGCCAAGCTGCGCGCGCTGGTCCAGGAGGCGCGCCAGTACAGCTTCGACTTCCTCGCCTGGAAAAAGGAATTCACCCTCAAGCAGCACTGGCTGGCGCATGCCCAGAAGATCTGCCCACGCTGCAATATCCCCTTCCACAAAGCGAATCTCGGCAAGAGCAACCGGCGCAGCTTCTGGTGCGAGCGTTGCCAGAAGCGTTACGGCTGAGCCGGGGCGCCGCGGCACTGTTGCGGCATCCGCACTATTTGATTACCAGTTGTAATATTTCCTGTTGTTAATAGAAACTGCTCGTACTACAATCATCCCTAAGCGACATTGATTTGTCGCAATCTTTATTTCGCCTCCCGCTTGACACATTCACGATACTGGATCGTCTTATGTCATTCCTGTCCGCTGCCGCCCCCAAACTCGCCCCCTGGAAAGTCCTGCTCGTCGACGACGAACCCGATATCCACGACATCACCAAGCTGACACTGTCGCGCTTCCGCCTCGACGGCCGCGGCCTGGCTTTCGTGCACGCCTACAGCGGCAAGGAAGCCCGGGAAGTGCTGGCGCGCGAAAAGGACATCGCGCTGGTGTTCCTGGACGTGGTGATGGAGCGCGAGGACAGCGGCCTGGAAGTGGCGCGCTGGATGCGCCAGGAACTGGACAACCAGTTCACCCGCATCGTGCTGCGCACCGGCCAGCCGGGCCAGGCGCCCGAGGAGCGCGTGATCGTCGACTACGACATCAACGACTACAAGGAAAAGACCGAGCTCGACCGCACCAAGCTGTTCACCACCACCTTCGCCGCGCTGCGCGCCTACCGCGACATCATGAAGGTCGAGGACGCGCGCCGCACCCAGCAGAACTACCGCGAAGGCCTGGAACGCGTGATCGCGGCCTCCGGCCACCTGTTCCGCCAGCGCAACCTGAAGGATTTCGCCAGCGGCCTGCTGCAGCAAGTGGTAGCCCTGCTGCGCCTCGAGCAGAGCATGCTGCTGCGCCTGGCCGGCGCCAGCGTGATCACCGGAGAAAGCCAGTACGAGGTGCTGGCGCGCATCGGCGAGGAGGGTATCGAGGACATCGGCCCGGAACTGGTGGCCCAGCTCGACGAGGCGCGCCACAACCGCATCTCCCAGCTGCATGGCGACACCTACGTCGGCTACTTCCCGAACAACAGCGGCAAGGCTTCGCTGCTGGTCTTGAAAGGCGTGGAAGAGATTTCCGAGATCGACGTCCAGCTGCTCGACGTGTTCTGCTCGGGCGTGGCGATCGCCTTCGACAACATCCTGCTGAACCAGGAGATCACCGATACCCAGGCCGAGCTGATCCTGCGCCTGGGCGACGTGGTCGAATCGCGCTCGAACGAAGCCGGCAACCACGTGCGCCGCATGGCCCAGGTCTGCCACATGCTGGCGCAAGCATCGGGCATGCCGGAAGACGAGACGGCGGTGCTGATGCATGCCGCGCCGATGCACGACGTCGGCAAGATCGCCACGCCCGACGCGGTGCTGCTCAAACCGGGGCGCCTGACGCCCGAGGAATGGGAGATCATGAAGCAGCACCCGACCGTCGGCCTGCAGATCCTGGACGGCTCGCAGCGCCCGATCCTGAAGGCGGCCGCCGTGATCGCCCACCAGCACCACGAGAAATGGGACGGCAGCGGCTACCCGCAGGGCTTGCGGGGCGAACAGATCCACCCGTATGCGCGCATCGTGGCCGTGGCCGACGTGTTCGACGCCCTCACCCACGCGCGCTGCTACAAGGAAGCCTGGCCGATCGGCCAGGTGCGCGACTACCTGCGCGAGGTGGCGGGCAAGCACCTCGACCCGTATTACGTGGAACTGCTGATCGATAACATCGACAAGGCCGCCGAGGTCAATCGCCTCTGGCCTGATTGACAAGCCTTCCCGGGACAAGCTTCACGTTGTCGGGTAGTATCTCGGCATTCCGCCGGCCGTACCGGCTTCCAAGATGCGTATTCGAACCCGACTCCTGATCCTGATCCTCGCCATCGTGCTGCCCGCCTTCGTCGCGGCCGCGCTGGCGGTCGGCTACGTGTATGTGGAAGAGCGGCGCGCCCAGGAAAACAGCGTGACCGAGGCGGTGCGCGCGTTCGCGCTGCTGGTCGACAACGAACTGGAAACCAGCGAAGGCCTGCTGCACGCGCTGGCCAATTCGCCGGCCCTGGTGCGCGGCGACCTCGCCACTTTCTACAGCCATGCGAAGCAGCTGGCGCCGACGCTTGATACCGCCATCGTCCTGACCACGCCGGACGGCACGCAAGTAATCAATACGCGGGTCGCGCCGGGCATGCCGCTGCAGGCCACGCGCGCTTCGAACATGGGGGCGCTGATGCAGCACTACGGCGCCGGCCGCACCCTGGTGTCCGACCTGTTCCCGGCCACCCACGGCGCCGGCCACGACTTCGTGGTCCAGGTGCCGGTGCGCATCGATGGCCAGGTGCGCTACTTCCTGAGCATCAGCCTGCCGGCCGCCAGCCTGCAGCACCTGCTGGAGATCCAGCACTTCCCGGCCCACTGGCAGGCCGTGATCGTCGACCGCGGCAGCCGCATCGTCGCGCGCACGCGCGAAGCCGAACGCTTCCGCGGCCACCAGGTGGGCGCCGCCGCGCTGCGCGAATTCAGCCTGCGCGCCGAAGGCGTGTTCAACGGCACCAACCTGACCGGCACCCCGGTGCAGGGCTTCTTCGGCACCGTGCCCGACATCGGCTGGAAGGTCATGATCACGATTCCCCAGGCCGAGCTGCGCCGCGTGCCGCTGCATGCCGCCGCCTTCCTCGGCGCGATGATGGCGCTGCTGCTGGTGGCCGCCGCCGCCGGCGCGCGCTGGATCGGGCGCCGCGCCATCGTCCCGATCGAAGACCTCGGGCGCAGCGCCGAAGACCTGGGCAAGGGCCGCGAAGTCCGGTATGCGCCGCAGGAGGTGGCCGAACTGGATGCGGTGGCGCGCCGCATGGCCGAGGCCAGCGTCGAGATCCGGCGTTCGCGCGGTGAACTGGAGCGGCGCGTGGCCGAAGCGGTGGCCGCCACCGAACAGGCGCAGCAGGCGCTGATGCGCAGCCAGAAGCTGGAAGCGCTGGGACGCCTCACCGGCGGCATCGCCCATGAATTCAACAACCTGCTGCAGACCCTGACCACTGCCCTGCAACTGGCTTCGCTGACGGCGAACCAGCCCAAGGTGCAGTCACTGATCGACACCTGCAAGCGCACGGTGGCGCGCGCCAGCACCCTCACCACGCGCCTGGGCGCCTTCGGCCGCGTGCAGGATGCCAAGCTGCTGACCGTCGATCCGGCCGAACAGGTGCGCAACGCCATGCAGCTGATCCGCGGCGTGCTGCGCCAGGGGATCAGCGTGGAGATCGATTGCGCGGAGGATGCCTGGCCGGTCACCATCGACCCGCTGCAGTTCGACCTGGCCCTGCTGAACCTGGCCATCAACGCGCGCGACGCCATGCCGGATGGCGGCACGCTGCGCCTGAGCGTGCGCAACGCGGACGTGGCGGCGACGCAGGAACGCGCCGGCGGCGACCACGTGGTGGTGACGGTGGCCGACACCGGCTGCGGCATGCCGCCCGAGGTGCTGGCGCGCGCCCTCGATCCCTTCTTCACCACCAAGGCGCCGGGCCAGGGCACCGGCCTCGGTCTGCCGCAGGCGTATGCCTTCGCCACCCAGTCGCAGGGCTGGCTGGCCCTGGCCAGCGAAGTGGGTGCCGGCAGCACCATCGAACTCTACCTGCCGCGCTCGTCGCAGCCGCTGTCGCTGGCCCCGCGCACGCTCGGCGACGACGACGCCATGCCGCAGGCCAGCGGCCGCATCCTGTTCGTCGAGGACGATCCGCTGGTGCGCGAGGCGGTGGTCAGCGCGCTGGAAGACGCCGGCTTCGACGTCGTGGTGGCGGCCAGCGGCGACCGCGCGCTGGCGATGATCGAGAACGGGCTGGATGCCGATGTCGTCTTCTCCGACATCGTCATGCCGGGCCAGGTGAGCGGCATCGACCTGGCCGGCCTGCTGCGCGAGCGCCGCCCCGGCCTGCCGGTGGTGCTGGCCACCGGCTACACCGACCAGCGCGCCGTGGTGCCGGGCGTGCAGGTGCTGGCCAAGCCCTACGAGATTGGCCAGCTGGTCGAGCTGCTGGCCAACCTGGCGCGCGAAAGATGAGCGCCTAACAAATCCTCCATGGCTGCGTTGCGTCGTCTCGCCGTACTAGCGTACTGTCTTCGACGACGCGCCTTGCCCTGAAGGTTTGTTAGGCGCTCTAATTTGAAAATTACAGCGTGAGCGTGACCCGCTTGCCGGCAACGGCGACGGTGCAGGTGGTCGCGCCCACCTGGCGGCCGGACGGCGTGGCGCAGCGCGCGTGCACCGGCTTGCCCTGGAAGCTGCCGGCGAAATCGCCGTCGCCGCTCAGCAGCGAGACACGGTCTTCGATGACCTTGGCGTCGTTGATGAAGATTTTAACGTCGCTGCTGTCGACCAGTTCACCGCGGATCTTGAGCGCGCCATCCTCGCTGACGTAGTGACTTCCAGTCACCGGCGTGGTGATGGAACATGCCGGGAGCAGCAGGATCAGCCCGGCGCTGAGTGCGAGTTTTTGAAGCATTTCCGTTATTATTTCCGTATTTAGTATGAATGTCTTTCAGGACTACAATATTTTAAATGGGAAATACCGAACAGAAAATATCAAATACTCACGAATGTCTTTATTTTGTAGAAAATTTACTTTACGTTTTGCAATATTCACATTGTTGACGTATTGAAACTTCCGGTTGCGGAGACCACCATGCATGCCCTGCCCTTGCGCATTCCCGCCGGCGCCGACCTGCGCGCCTTTCTTGCCGCCGTGCCGGCGCAGCACGGCGTGGAAGCCGCCTTCGTCGTGCAGGGCATCGGCAGCCTGTGCGTGGCGATGATCCGCTGCGCCGGCCGGCCGGACCTGACCGAACTGCGCGGCGATCTCGAGATCCTGAGCCTTGGCGGGTCGCTGTCGCCGGACGGGCCGCACCTGCACATGGCGGTGTCGGACGCCGATGGCCGCGTCCTTGGTGGCCACATGGGCCCGGGCTGCGTGGTGCGCACCACGGCGGAGGTGCTGGTGGCGCTGCTGCCCGGTCATCGTTTCAGCCGCGAGGACGATCCGGCGACCGGGTTCAAGGAATTGTGCGTCAGGCCGTCGCCGTTACCGTGAATGGCGCTTTCTTGAGCGTCTTCGGGAAGCGCAGGTAGTACTGCAAGCCCTGCCCCGGGCTGCTCTCGGCGCGGAGCGTGCCTTTCAAGGCCCCGGTCACCAGGTTGTACAGGATGTGTCCACCCAGGCCGCTGCCGCCGCTGCCGCGCCGGGTGGTGAAGAAGGGATCGAACAGCTTGGCCAGGGTGTCGGCATCCATGCCGGCGCCGTCGTCGCCGTAGTCGAAGGCGACGGTGTCGCCGTCCAGCGCGGCGTGGATGCGGATCCGGCCAGGCTGGTCACGCTCGAAGCCGTGCATCAGCGAGTTCACCACCATGTTGGTCAGGATCTGGGACACCGCCCCCGGGAAGCTGTCCAGCACCAGGTCGGGGGGACAGATCACCTCCACCTTCAGCGGCCGCCCCTTGAGTTTCGGCTGCAGCGACAGCAGCACCTCGTTCACGTAGCCGGCCAGGTTGAAGCTGCGGATGTCGTCCGAGGACTGGTCCACCGCCACCTGCTTGAAGCTGCGCACCAGGCTTGCCGCACGCTGGGTGTTGGTGGTCATGATGCGCAGCGACTGGTCGACCACGTCGAAGAAGCTCTCCAGGCTCTCCTCCGTCATCTGGCCGGCCGCCAGTTCCTCGCGCGTGAGCTTGAGTTCCTGCACCAGGTGGCTGGTGGCGGTCACGCAGATGCCCAGCGGGGTGTTGATCTCGTGCGCCACGCCGGCCACCATCTGGCCCAGCGAGGCCAGCTTTTCCTGGCGCACCAGCTCCGACTGCGCTTCCTTCAGCTGGGTCAGGGCCTGGGCCAGCGCCGCGTTCTGCTGTTCCAGGCTGTCCTTGGCCTCGCGGATCGCGCGGTCGGCCTGCATGCGGGCGATCGCCACCGCCACGTGGCTCGAGATAAAGGCGAGCAAATCGAGTTCGGCCTTGGTGTAGACGATGGTGGGGTCGTAGCTCTGCACCACCAGTACGCCATAGGCCTGGTCGTTGACCAGCATCGGCGCGCCGATCCAGCTGGTGACGTCGGTGTTGCCGAGCGGCGCCTTGATCCTGCCGGCGGCCTGCAGGCGCGCGATGCTGCCGGCGTCGTGCAGCTGCGCCTGGCGCGACTGCAGCACGTGCGACACCATGCCGGCGCCGAGCGGGAAGCGCTGGTGCGGCGTGTAGCTGTCGCGCTCGTCCGCATAGTAGGGCACGCTGAGTTCGCCCTGGTCCGGGTGGTTCAGCGCGATCAGGAAGTTCTTCGCCACCATCAGTTCGCCGATGATGCGGTGCAGGCTGGCGGCCAGCGCCTCGGGTTCCAGCGCGGTCGCGGACAAATCGGCGATCTGGTACAGCGCGTGCTGGATCTGCTCGGCGCGGCGGCGCTCGGCCACCTCGCGCGCCAGCGCGCGCGTGCGCTCCTGCACGGCGCGCTCCAGGCGATCCATGCTCTGCAGGCCCTGCAGGGCGTTCGAGACGTGGTGGGCGATCTGGGCGAACAGCGCCTGGTCTTCCTCGCTGTAGGTGTGCTGCGGCAGGTGGCTCTGGATCACGATGGCGCCCAGCACCTCGTGCTGCTGGTCGAGCAGCGGGCAGCCCATCCAGTGCTCGGCGATGCTGCCGCGGCCCCAGTTGCGGCCATTCTCGCGCGCGCGCATCTGGGCGCCGGTCATGCTCATCGCCTTCTTGTTGAGCATCACCCAGGCGGTCGGCGACTGCTCGGGCGAAGCCAGGGTCACGCGCTCCTCGGGACTGGGGCCCTGGTCGACGGTGTCGACGAAGTAGACGAAGCGCACCGTGCCGTCTTCGCGCTCGGCCAGTGCCACATAAAAGTTGTCCGCATACATGATGCGGCCCAGCGCGCGGTGCACGGCCCCGATGAACCCGGTGATGTCGGTGCAGCTCGCGGACAAGTGTCCGATCTCGAGCAGCATGGACTGCACCGCTTCCAGGCGCGCGAGGCGACTTTCCATCCGGCTTTCCATTTATCTCCCTTTGGCACGACTTTGGTAATAAGAGATGCGTCAGGGAAATATTAGCACTTAGCGCGGCGCGCGGAAATCCTTCTCGACCCAGTCCATGGCCGAGGACGGCGACAATTTGAAGGTCGGCGCCACCCGCACCTGCGCCACCTGCTCGCCCATCTCGTCGATGGCGGTGAGCACGGCATACGGGTTGTCCTCGTCCGGGACGATGTCGAGCGTCACCTTCAGCTCGCCCTGCCCGGTGGAGACGACCGTGCTCTTGTGCAATTGCGCATGCAATTGCTGCTCGTGGCGCCGGATCACCTCGGACGCGGTCTTGACCAGCGTGTGGAAGGCATTGATGTCGAGCGGTTTCGGGTTCTTCTTGTCGCGCCCCATGGTCCAGGGGCCGACCAGGGCCGGTTCGGATTCGCCATCCTTGTACATGGCCACGGCCCAGCCGTCGTCGTCTTCGTTCTTGATGACGCGAGCGGTCCAGCCGTTGCCTTGCCACAGGCGCGCCTCCTGAACCGGCGCGTCATCGTCGCGTTCGGATACTTCGTCGTTCATGCATCGCTCTCTAAATCAGGATAGGAGTATTCCTAAAAAACAGATCATAGGAAATTCCAGCCTGAGAAACAAGCATAAACGCGAATGACGCTTTCACTTGCCGCAGTGCATGCGCAGGTCGGGCCGGCGCGGCGGGACGATGGGCGGTCCGGGCGGCGTATTGCGTGGATCGATCGCCGGATTCGGGATGATCCGGTTGAACGGGTTGATGATAATGGGCGGAATGGCCGGCGGCGCCGAAGGCGGGTTCTTGTGTCCGGCCGCATCGGTCCATGCCGTTTCATACGTAAGGTCATGAATGGTCTGCATAGGGTCCTCCTGCGACAGAGCAGGCTGTCAGTATAGACGCCGCGATTCGCATTGCAAGGCTTGATTGCGGCCGGGTTCGCCGGCGTTTCCGCCCCATTCGCGCTGCCCATTTTCCCACTGGCCCCTGCGAAAACGCAGCCTGTCGCACGCCTCTGGAGGGCCTGGCGCGCGCTGCGTACATTGGAGCCATGCCCACGAGGCCAGATCAACCACCAGCGAGGACCATCATGAAACAAAGCGCCGCATTCTTTCTCCTGTTCCTGTTTGCCGTCGTGGCCTGGAGCGCCTCCCACCATGGCGCCGACATGGGTGTCTGGATCGACGGCGACGACATCGACGGTCCGCTGGACGCCCTGCTGGGGATGGTGTTCGCCGGCGGCGGCCTGCTGCTGGGGGGCGCGATCGCGCTGCTGGTGGGGGCGATCCTGGCCGTGGTGTTCGCCGGCGTCGGCATCGTGGTGGTGGTGGCGCTGGTCGTGGCTGCGGCGGCGGTGGCGCTGACGGTGGCGCCCTTCCTGCTGCCTTTCGTGCTGCCGGTGCTGCTGGTCGGCTACCTGATGGGGCGCTCGCGCAGGAACCAGGTCGTGCGCACCTGAATGCCGTCGTTCACAGCCCCTCCACCAACCGCATCGCAAACACGATCGGCAACCCCGCGGCGATGACCTTGCGCGCCGCCGCGCCGTGGTCGTAGGGCACGCGAAAGTACGCGATCTCGCGCGCGGCGTCGTCGAACAGCGCATAGCAGGCCGCGTTGTTCTGGTCGCGCGGCTGGCCCACCGCGCCGGGCAGCACGAGGTACTGGTGCTGCGGCTGCAGGGCGATGCGCTGGCCGGCGGACGGCACATGGCGGCCCATGCGGCCGTCGTCGGCGCGGCGGTACAGGGCCGGGGCATGCACGTGGCCGGAGAAGACGATCTTGCTGCCGCTGGCGCGCAGCGAGCGTTCGGCTTCGTCGACGTCGGTGACGTAGTGCCAGCGCGCCGGATCGTGGGCGCTGGCGTGCACGAAGAAGGCGTGGCCATGCCGCTCCGTGAGCGGCAGCGCGGCCAAAAATTCCAGCTGCCCGGGCGCCAGCTGGCCGCGGGTCCACTCGATCACTTCGCGCGCTTCCGCGTGCATCTGTGGGCGTCCGGGCTCCCGGCGTAGGGCACGAGTGACGGCCAGGTCGTGGTTGCCCTGCACGGCGATCGCGCCGCGTGCCACGTAGTCCATCACCGTATCCAGCACCCAGGCCGGATCGGCGCCGTAGCCGACGAAATCGCCGGTGAAGGCATACTGGTCGACTCCCTGCTTTTGCGCATGCGCCAGGCAGGCCTCGACCGCCTCGCGGTTCGCGTGCAGGTCGGTCAGCAGGGCGAGGCGCATCGCCGCTCCGAAGGAATCAGGCCTTGGCGGCGGCCGCGTGTTCCTGCGCGTACTGGGCGTAGCCGCGGGCGCGCAGCGCGCAGGCCGGGCACACGCCGCAGCCGTAACCCCAGTCGTGGGCGGCGCCGCGCTCGCCCAGGTAGCAGGTGTGGGTGTCGAAGCGGATCAGGTCGACCAGCGCCCGGCCGCCGCACTGCTCCGCCAGTTCCCAGGTCTGCTTCTTGTCGATCCACATCAGCGGGGTCTCGACCTTCAGGCGCGTGGCCATGCCGAGGTTGAGCGCCACCTGCAGCGCCTTCATGGTGTCGTCGCGGCAGTCCGGATAGCCCGAAAAATCGGTCTCGCACATGCCACCGACCAGCACGTTCAGGCCGCGGCGGTAGGCGACCGTGGCGGCCACGGTCATGAACAGCAGGTTGCGGCCCGGCACGAAGGTGTTCGGCAAGCCGTTTTCCTGCATCGTGATCTCGACGTCGCTGGTCAAGGCCGTGTCCGAGATCTTCGAGATCAGCGACAGGTCGATCATGTGATCTTCACCGAGTTTCGCGTCCCATTCCGGCGACATCGTGCGCATTTTCTCCAGCACGGTCGGCCTTACCGTCAATTCGATCGCGTGGCGCTGGCCGTAATCGAAGCCGATGGTTTCGACGCGGGCGTAGCGTTGCAGGGCCCAGGCCAGGCAGGTGGTGGAGTCTTGTCCGCCACTGAACAGTACGAGGGCGGTGTCAGCTTGATGCATGTTGAATATCCAAAATAAAGCGTCCGCCATCCGTTTTGACAATCCGTTAAGATGTGGCCGGCAGATTGAACGAATGGAGCGACATGTTTTCCGCGAGAACCGACCAGATCACGGCGATGGCGCCGGCGCGACCACGAATTTTGGCACAAATCGTGCTGGGCGTGAACGCGCTGTGCCTTGGCGCGGGTGCGCTGGCCCAGAGTGCGGACCAAAATGCCGCCCAGGACCCGGCGCGCGATCCGGCCCAGGCCGAACCTAAAACCGGCCTCAACTACAACGTGCGCATCGACGCCCCGCGCAACCTGCGCGAGTTGCTGGAAAACAACCTCGACCTGATGCGTTGGCGCGGCAACGCCCGCATGGACCTGGAACAATTGCAACGCCTGGTGCGCGTGGCCCCGGAACAGGTGAAAACCCTGATCGCCACCGAAGGCTACTACTCGCCGCAAGTCTCCGCCGGCCTGGACACCTCGGGCGGCACGCCGGTCGCGCGCGTGATCGTCGAGCCGGGCGAACCGGTCGTGGTCGGCGACGTCGACATCGAACTGCGCGGCTTCGCCCCCGCCGACAAGGGCATCGATTCCGGCACGCCGGTGATGGACGCCGCCACCCTGCGCAGCCGCTGGACCCTGGGCACGGGCGAACGCTTCCGCACCGCCGACTGGGAGGCGGCCAAGCGCGGCCTGCTGCGCCAGGTCACCCAGACGCGCTTCCCGCGCGCCCAGCTGATCGACTCCAGCGCCACCGTGGATCCCGACCAGCACCGCGCCACCTTGAAGGTCGTGCTCGACAGCGGCCCCGAAGTGCGCCTGGGCGGATTGAAGATCGAAGGCCTGAAGCGCTACCCGGCCTCGATCATCACCAACCTGAACCAGATCCGCCCCGGCGACGAATACAGCGAAGCCGCGCTGCAGGCGCTGCAGGGCCGCCTGCAGGACACCGGCTACTTCAGCGGCGTGGAGGTCAGCGCCGACATGTCCGGGGTTCTGAACGAGCAGATCAGCGACCTGAACCAGGGCGAAAGCCCGGTCCAGACCGGCCAGGCGACGCCGCCGCAAGCCGGCCCGACCACGCTGCCGGTGCTGGTGCGCGTGACCGAAAACAAGCGCAAGAACGTATCGGTGGGTGTCGGCTTCTCGACCAACACCGGCGCGCGCACCCAGGCCTCCTACGACGACCTGTACGTGTTCGGCAAGCGCATGAAATCGAGCGTGCTGTACGAACAGAAGCAGCAAAGCGCGCGCGCCGACTTTTACTGGCCGACCACCTCGAACGGCTACAGCAACAGCCTGGGCGGCGGCTTCAAGCGCGAAGACTTCGAAGGCCAGATCACCCGCACCACCGACATCACGGCCAAGCGCTCCTGGGGCTCGCCGCTGCTGGAGCGCACCCTGACGCTGGCGGCGCTGACCGAACAGATCACGATCGAAGGCGACACCGAGCCCACCTCGCGCGTGAAGAGCCTGCCGCTGACCTTCTCGATCACCAAGCGCGCGCTGGACAACCTGGTGCAGCCGACCCGCGGCTATGCCGCCACCGCCCAGATCGGCGGTGCGCTGCTGCCGATCCTGACCGATGAAAAATTCGTGCGCCTCTATTTGCGCGGCGTCGGCTACAAACCGCTGGGGCCGGAAGGTACCCTGATCGTGCGCGGCGAATTCGGCGCGGTCGGTTCCAGGGACAAGAACGGCGTGCCCTCCACCTTCCTGTTCCGCGCCGGCGGCGACGGTTCCGTGCGCGGCTACGCCTACCAGGAGCTGGGCGTGCCGGTCGGCAGCGCCATCACCGGGGGCCGCTACCTGTTCACGGCCAGCGCGGAATATGATTACTTCTTCAAGCCGCCGTACGGCGCGGCCGTGTTCTACGACGTCGGCAATGCCGGGGACAATTTCTCCGACCTGAAGCCGAAGGTCGGCTACGGTGTCGGCGCGCGCTGGCGCAGCCCGGTCGGCCCGCTCGCGGTCGACGTCGCCTACGGCCAGGCGGTCAAGAAAGTCCGCCTGCACTTTTCTCTTGGATTTACCTTCTGATGAACGCCGAAAACCAAACACCGGAAACGCCAGACCAGGCGCCCGCGCACACGCGGCGCTGGCCGCGCCGGGTCGCGATCGGCGTGGTCGTCACGGGCGTCGTGCTCGGCGGCGCCGTCTGGTACCTGGGGCGCGAAACCACGCTGCAGATGATCGCCCAGCGCGTCGCCAACGCCAGCGGCGGCGCGCTCACGCTGGACGGCGTCTCGGGCTCGCTGTACGGCCACATGCACATCAAGCGCGTGGTCTACCGCAGCGAGACCTCGGTCCTCACCGCCGACAACATCGACATCGACTGGAAGCCCTGGCAATACCTGTCGCGCGGGGTCGAGATCAACAAGCTCTACGCCCAGTCGCTGCGCATGGACACGCTCAAGGAGTCGGATGAGCCGACCACCATGCCCACGCGCCTGGCGCCGCCGTTCAAGGTGGCGGTGGAAGACGCGCGCCTGGGCAAGCTGGTGTTCGCGAACAAGGGCGTGGACACGGCCACCATCGAGGACATCCGCGCCGCCGTCCATGGCGACAAGCAGCAGTGGAAGCTCGACTACGCCAAGGCCAGCACGCCCTGGGGCCAGGTGGCGGCCAGCGGCACCATCAACAACACGCTGCCCTACAAGCTGAACGCGGACGCGACCCTGGCGCAGGACAAGTCGAATCCGGACTCGATCGGCGCCCAGCTGAAGCTGCACGCGGGCGGCGACCTGCAGCGCACCGTGCTGGATGCAAGCGGCCAGGCCGCGCGCGCCCAGGGCACGGCCAAGCTGGTGCTCTCGCCCTTCGCCGAGATCCCGCTGCAGGCCTTGACCCTGAACGCGCGCAACATCGACCCCGGCTTCTTCAGCCCTTCGCTGCCGACGGCCGACCTGAACCTGGCGGTGTCGGCGCAGCTGGACGCCAAGCGCAACATCGCCGGTTCCGTCGACCTCACCAACGACGGCCCGCAGGGCACGATCGACCAGCAGCGCCTGCCGCTGCGGGCGATGCGCGGCCGCCTGGGCGGCAATTTGTCGGCGATGCAGATCTCCGACGTGCTGATCGACGCCGGCGGCGCCGGCCGCTTCACGGGCGAAGGCTCGGTGGCACGCGGCGCGGAAGAACAAGGCATCGGCACCGCGAAGTTCACGCTGCACACCGACCGTTTCGACCTGAAGCAGATCCATTCGAGCATGAAGCCGACCGCGATCGCTGGCGACCTGACGGTGGCGAACCAGCAGGATACGCAGACGCTCAGCGTCAACCTGCGGGATGCCGGCCTGCGCCTGGTGGCCGAGGCCGCGCTGGCCAACAACGAACTGACGGTGCGCGAGGCGCGCCTGTCGGCCGGCGGCGGCAGCGTGCGCGTGAGCGGCACGGCGAACCTGCTCGACAAGAAGCCGTTCAAGGTCAACGCGGTTGCCAGCCGCCTCGATCCGGCCGCCTTCGGCGACTTCCCGAAGGCCGACATCAATGCCGAGATCAATGCCTCCGGCGCGCTGTCCCCGCAGTGGCAGGTCGAGACCGACTTCGCGCTGCGTCCGAGCCGCCTGTTCGGCCAGGCGCTGTCCGGCCGCGGCAAACTGGAAGCCGACGCAGGCGCTCCAAATACCGGCGGCATCGGCGGCAGCAAGGAAGGCACTGCGGCCGCCGGCATCCACGTGCACGACGTGAACGCCAACCTGGCGCTGGGCCAGAACGCGGTCGAGCTGCGCGGCGCCTTCGGCAAGCCGGGCGAAAAACTGTCCTGGCGCCTCGATGGCCGCCAGCTGAACGCGGTGCGCAGCGATTTGTACGGCGCCCTGCTCGCCAGCGGCGTGGTCACTGGCACCCTGGACGCGCCGCGCACCACCTTCGACGTGCAGGCGCAGAGCCTGGGCTGGGTGGCGCGCGAACGCAAGAACAACAGCGGCACCCTGCACGCCAGCGGCGAAGCCTGGCTTGCCGGCAGCGACAAGGCACGCGTGGCCGAAGTGCGCGCCAAGGGCGACATGCAGCGCCTGAACCCGGCCGCCTTCGGCTCGCCGCTGGCCGGCAGCATCAGCGGCAATTTCGACGCCAGCGGCAGGAGCGGCGCCAACATGGGCGGCTCGGTCAACCTGACCCTGCTGCGCGAATCGACGCTGTCGAATTCGCCGCTGTGGGGCACGGCAAAACTCACGGCCGACAAGCGCCACGTCTCGAACGCCGACGTCGACCTGCACCTGGGCGGCAACCTGATCGCCGCCAAGGGCGCCTTCGGCTCCGGACGCGATACGCTGAACTGGCGCATCGACGCGCCGCAGCTGGGCGCCCTGGGCCCGGATTTCAGCGGCGCCCTGCGCGGCAGCGGCGCCCTGTCCGGCACCATGGACACGCCGTCGCTCAGCGCCACCCTGGAAGGCCAGAACATCCGCCTGATGGGCACGCAGAACCTGCGCAGCCTGCGCGCCACCGCCAACGTCGGCGCCGGCCGCGGCGCGGCGGATCCGCTCGCAATCGACGTGCAGGTGACTGACTACAGCAGCGGCGAGACGCGCATCGCCGCCGCACGCCTGCAATCGACCGGCACCCGCGGCGCGCATACCATCACGGCCTCGGCCCGCAGCGACGCGTTCGACGCCAGCGTGGCGGTGCACGGCGGCTTTGCCGGCGACGCCTGGGCCGGTTCGCTGAACACCCTGCAGAACCGCGGCCGCTATGCCTTCACGCTGGCCAATCCGGCGCCGCTGCGCATCGCCGGCGCCCGCGGTTCGGGCGTCGCCGGCCTGGCCAACCCGGACCAGATCAGCTTCAACAATGCGGTGGTGCGCCTGCCGGCCGGTTCCATCACGCTGGAATCGCTGGCCAAGGCCGGCCCGCGCTGGACCTCGCGCGGCAGCGCCACCGGGGTGCCGGTCAGCTACCTGGCGCAAGCCTCGGACGCCCTGCGCCAGAACCTGCGCGGCGACCTGACGCTGGGCGCGCAATGGGGCTTCGACATGCGCGCGCCAAGTGCCGCCGGCGCCGCCCCGGTCCTGGCCGGCAATCTGCACGTATTCCGCGAAAAGGGCGACCTGATCGCCGGCGATACCGCGCCGGTGGTGCTCGGCCTGCGCCAGCTCGACCTGCGCGCCGACGTCGCCGGCGGCGCGCTGCGCGGCCAGCTGGCCATCGACGGCACCCGCATCGGCAACGCGCGCGTGGACGCCACCGCCCAGATGATCAACGGCCGCGTGGACAATGACAGTCCCCTGAAACTGACCGCCAACGCCGGCCTCGGCTCGCTGGCCTGGGTCTCGCCGCTGATCGGCCAGCCCGGCCTGGAACTGGACGGCGCGCTGAGCGTGGCCGTGACCGGCGCCGGTACCGTCGGCGCGCCTACGCTGAACGGCAACATCAACGGCGACCGGCTCGCGGTGCGCTGGCCGGACCAGGGCCTGCGCCTGCGCAACGGCCAGCTGCGCGCGGTGCTGGCCGGCGACCAGCTGCAGTTGCAGCAGCTGACGCTGGAAGGGGCGAGCGGGCGCGCTACCGCCGACGGCAACATCCGCTTTGCCGGCGGCGAAGCCAGCATGAATTTGCGCCTGGTGGCCGACAAGCTGGAAGCGCTGTCGCGGCCGGACCGCCGCCTGGTCGTCAGCGGCCAGGCCAGCGTGGTGCGCGACGCCAACCGCTTTGCCGTCGAAGGCAAGTTCAAGGCCGACCGCGCCCTGATCGAACTGGCGCCGGTGGACCGCCCGACCATCTCCGACGACGTCATCGTACTGGGCCGCGGCAGCGACAAGGCCAACGGCAAGGCCGCGCCCAAGGAAAAACAGGTGCCGCTGACGATCGACCTGGCGGCCGACCTGGGCGACGACTTCCACCTGCGCGGCATGGGCGCCGACACCTACCTGGAAGGCGCGGTGCAGGTGCGCATGGTGGGCGACCGCCCGCCGCGCATCAACGGCAGCGTGCGCACCGTGAACGGCACCTACGCCGCCTACGGCCAGCGCCTTTCCATCGAACGCGGCGTGGTGAGCTTCAACGGCGCCTACGACAATCCGTCCATCGACGTGCTGGCGGTGCGCAAGCGCCCGGATGGCGAGCAGCTCAGCGACACCAACGTCGAAGCCGGCGTGCAGGTGCGCGGCACCGCGCTGGCGCCGACCGCCAAGCTGGTCTCCACCCCGAACGTCAACGACAGCGAAAAACTGTCCTGGCTGGTGCTGGGCCACGGCATGGAAGGCACGACCGGCAACGAAGCCGACGTCCTCAGCGCCGCGGCCGGCGCCCTCCTCGGCGGCAAGGGCGGCACCGGCGGCATCCAGAGCAAGCTGGCCAACTCGCTGGGCCTGGACGAACTGGGCGTGCGCCAGAACGCCGGCGCGGCCTCGGGCACCTCGGCGCTGGAAAATACGGTGGTCACGGTCGGCAAGCGGATTTCGTCGCGCCTGTACCTGGGCTTCGAACAGGGGGCGGCCAGCGCGACCAGCCTGGTGCGCCTGCGCTACAAGATCAATCCGCGCATCACCTTGCAGTTGCAGACGGGGACGAATACGGCCTTGGATGTGCTTTATTCGTGGGCGTTTGATTAAGACCGTCCACGCATAAATGCGTTAGCGTGTAAACGTCGTCCCTGCGAAGGCAGGGACCCAAGTTCGTCGATCAGCACGAACGCATGCAGCAACTCGTGCGACTTGGACCCCTGCCAAGGCGGCCGGCGAGGCCAGGGGCGACGGGCGTAGGTAGGTGGTCCTACATGCTATTCAACGATTCTCACGCCGGAAAATAACGCTCGCTATCCACATCCTCCAGTAAGCCGTATTCCTGCGGCGTCCACCCCAGCACCTCCCGCGTCCACGCACTCGACGCCGGCATATCCATCCCCGCAAACAGGGTGAACCACCCGAAGTGCCCGGCTGCTTCCTCCACCGGCTTGCCCTCCGCCGGCACCTCCAGCCTGTGCCCGATCGCTTGCGCAATCTCACGGAACGGCACGCCCTCCTCCGCCGCCGCGTGATAACTCTCGCCACGCGCGCCGCGTTCCAAGGCCAGGCGGTACAGGCGCGCCGCGTCGACGCGGTGCACGCCGGGCCAGCGGTTGGCGCCTTCGCCGATCCAGGCCGACACCCCTTTTGCGCGCGCGATATCGATCAGCATCGGCACGAAACCGTGGTCGCCTTCGCCGTGGGTGGAGGGCGCCAGCCGCACCGTGGACGCGTGGATGCCGCGCTCGGCCAGCAGCAATGCGGTCTGCTCGGACACGCGCGGCATGGCGGGCTTGGTCGAAGGCGCGTCGCGCTCGGTGGCGACGCGGCCCGGCGCCAGGTTGGCCAGGCCTGAGGTGACCAGCAAGGGCCGGTTCGAGCCCTGCAGCGCGGCGCCGATCGCCTCGATCGCGAGCCGGTCCCGTTCGCAACTGGCGGCGAAGTTGGCAAAGTCGTGGATGAAGGCGGTGTGGATCACGCCGTCGGCCGCCAGCGCTCCGCTGCGCAGGCTGTCCAGGTCCTCGAGCGAACCGTGGTGGGCCCGGGCGCCGGCCCTGGCCAGCGCCGCCGCGCCGGCTTCGGAGCGGGTCAGGCCGAGCACCTCGTGGCCGCCGGCGATCAATTCGCGGACGACGGCCGAACCGACGAAGCCGGTGGCACCGGTGACGAAAACACGCATGGTCAATCTCCTGGTCGTTGAAAGTCCGGCTACTATCTGCGCTGGACCCATCGGGGTAAAGTAGTGAGCTGATACTGGTATAAGGACTGACAGGATGGAACTGGGTGACTACCTGAAGGACAGGCGCGGGCGCATCGACGCCGCCGCGCTCGGCTATCCGACCACGCGCCGGCGCACGCCCGGCCTGCGCCGCGAGGAGGTGGCGCAACGCGCCAGCATCAGCGCCACCTGGTACACCTGGCTCGAACAGGGCCGCGGCGGCGCGCCCTCGGGCGAGGTGCTGGAGCGGATCGCGCGGGCGCTGATGCTCACCGGGGTCGAGCGCGAACACCTGTTTTTGCTGGCGCTGGGCCGCCCGCCCGAGCCGCGCTACCAGATCGAGGCCAGCCTGTCGCCGCGCATCCAGCGCGTGCTCGACGCCCTGCCGGTCAGCCCGGCCTTCGTGAAGACCCTGACCTGGGACGTGGTGGCCTGGAACCGTCCCGCCGCGGCCGTGTTCGGCTATAGCGGCCAGCCTGGGGAAGAGCGCAACATCCTGCGACGCATCTTCCTGAATCCGCGCAACCGCGGCATGCAGCGCGACTGGAACAGCGTGGCGCGCTTCGTGGTGGCCGCTTTCCGCATCGACCTGGCACGCGCCGGCACGCAAGCGAACGCCGAGGAGCTGGTGCGCGAACTGTGCGCGGCCAGCCCGGACTTCGCGGCGCTGTGGCAGAGCAATGACGTGACCGCCTACGGCGAAGGCAACAAGGGGCTGCACCACCCGGTGGCCGGCCCGCTGACGATGGAATATTCCTCGTTCGCCGTCGACGGCCGCCCGGACCTCGGCATGATCATCTACAACCCGGCCACGCCGGAAGACGCGGACAAGATACGCGCCCTGCTGGTCGCATCGGCGCCATGACTTCAGGGTCAGATCATCAAGCTCTGACCCCGAAGGTTTTACGGTCCGGACCTACCGCTGAGCCGCCGGCAAGCCGCGCAGGAAGCCGGTGATGGCCGGTATCAACTGCGACGCCAGCGGCAGTGCCGGGTCGCCGTAGGAGGCCAGTTGTCGCTGCGGGTCGGGCGGGACGGCTTTCAGCACGTGGTTCATGCCGGGGATGATGCTCAATTGAGCGTCCGGCTTCGCCAATTTGAGCGCCTGGGCCTGGTCGACGCCGACCTGGATGTCGGTCGTGCCCTGCACGATCAGGGCCGGGATGCGCAGCTTGGCCATCTCGGCGGCCGGCTGGATGCGCAGCTGCGAGACCAGGTAGGGCTGCACGCTGGGCCGGTAGAACACCTGCAATTGGGCCGGCACCTCGGCAACCGTCGTGCCGGCTTCCAGCGATTCCAGGATGCGCTCGTTGGCGGCGGCCAGGTCGGGCGGCAGCTTGCCTGCCAGCTGGCGGCGCAGGATGGTGCCGGTGCCGTCGGCGATACCCGCCACCGACACATAGGCCGCGGCCCCGCCCCGCTGCGCCGCCAGCAGGCCGGTCAGGGCGCCTTCGCTGTGGCCCAGCACCGTAACAGAACTGAAGCGCGGATCGGCTTTCAGCTGCGCGATCCAGGCCGCGGCGTCATCGACGTAGGTGTCGAAGCGCAGCGCCGATTCGGACGGCGTGGCGGCCAGGCTGGCGCCCACGCCGCGCTTGTCGTAGCGCACCGAGGCGAAGCCGGCTTCGGCCAGGGCCGTGGCCAGCATTTTCAGGCTGTCGTTGTGGCCCGGCAGCATGGCGCTGTTGCCATCGCGGTCGGTCGGGCCGGAACCGGCGATGATCAGGACCACAGTCGGCTTGGCGCCTGCGCCCGGCAGGGCCAGCGTGCCGGCCAGGGTACCGCCCGGCGTCTCCAGCTTCAGCGGGGCCTCTTTCACCTGCGCCATGGCCTGGCCAGCCAGGGCCAGCGTCAACAGCATCCCTACCCACACCAGCGCTTGCCGCATCCCGCCCTCCGATTAGAATAACGCCTAATTAGACGAATATCTAAATACTAGGACCAGCAAGACATGCCGTCAATGCGGCATGGATAAAACGGCTGGGTCAGTGCAGCGTGCGCCCGACGCTCGGGTGCGGATCGGTCACCGGCGGTTCGTCGTTGAGCGGCGTGCGGATCGGCGGCTGGTGCGGGTCGGTGCCCTCGAAAGGATCCTCGAGCGGCTCCTCGGTGGGGGCCGGATCGGGGGCGCGGTGGGCCTGGATGGGGGCGATCATCATGGGTGCGGTTCTCCTGAAAACATGACCAAAACATACCACGGCCAGCGCATCGGCGACGCCAGCCTGCATTACAATGGCGGATTCGACTGAAAGGAATCCGCCATGCTGCCCACTCCCGTCGTTGCCGCCGTGGTCGCCCCGCTCGTGCTGTGGCGCATGTACGGCCGCATCAAGCGCCTGACCACGCGCCAGCTGTCGAAGACGTGGCGCCACCGCACCACGCTGGTGTTCTTTCCGCTGCTGATCCTGGGACTGGCCGCGGCCGCGCTCCAGGCCGGCGGCATCACGCTGGCCGCCCTGGCCGCCGGCCTGCCGCTGGGCATCGTGCTCGGCCGCGTCGCCATCGGCAAGACCCGTTTCGAACAGGTCGACGGCGAGTTCTACTTCACGCCCAACGCGCCGATCGGCATGGCGATCGCCCTGCTGTTCATGGGCCGCATGGCATATCGCGCCTACGAGTTCTACCAACTGGGCGTCGGCCAGCACCACGAATTCGTGACCAGCCCGCTGACCCTGTTCATCTTCGGCCTGCTGGCCGGCTATTACATGACCTTCGCCTGGGGCCTGCTGGCCTGGCGCCGCCGCACCGCAACCGCATCGACCGTACTGAATCCGCAATGAGCCTGACCACCCTCGCCTTAATCGCCCTCGTTCCCCTGCTGATCTGGCGCATCTACCAGCGTTTGAAGACGCAGATGTCGCGCCAGCGCTCGATCCTGTCGCGCCACTACACCGGCCTGTTCGTGTTCTGCGCGATGATCCTGGTCCCGGCCACCGAACTCGGCGACCGCCCCTTCCAGCTGGCCGCGCTGGCCGCCGGCGCCATCGGCGGCATGGCGCTGGGCAGTTATGGCCTGCGCCGCACCCGTTTCGAAGAGACGCCGGAGGGCTATTTCTTCACGCCGCCGCAGCGCATGGGCATCCTGGTCGGCATGCTGCTGGTGGCGCGCGTGGTCTACCTCGGCCTCGAGATCTACATGAACCAGGGCAGCACCGAGCCGAACCCGCGCTTCACCGACAGCCCGGCGACGATGCTGTGCCTGGGCCTGACCGCCGCCTATTTCGCCACCTTCTCGGCGCGCCTGATGCGCTGGCGCAAGCAGAAGCGCAAGGAAGTCGACCAGGCCTGAGCGCTGGCCCGACTCCTTGTGACATTCCAATACCCGGACCCGCGTCCCGCGTGAAAATTGTCGAGTTAGCAACTCGACAATTCTCCGGAGCATGCGATGGTCCTCACCTGTCTCGCCAGGCACTGGCTGGCCCGGCGCCATTACGCCTTGTCGTCCTGGCTGGCCTGCGCGGCGCGCAGCCTGCGCGTCCTGCTGTTCTACCGCGACCACGCGCGCCTGCTGCGGCTGGACATGTACCGCCACTACCTGGTGCGCACCCATGACGACGTCTTCCACCACCTGAGCCACCGCGACTACCTGGCCAAAGGCCTCACGCCGCGCGAGCGGGTGCGCTGCGTCGGCGCCCATTACCGCTTCGAGGAAGCCCGCTTCGACGCCGCCTACAAGCACGCGGTCTACCGCAACGGCGGCCTGCTGCTGTGGCGCCACGAGGCGGACGGCATCCGCTTCGCGATCCGGCTTGAACTGGCGCCGCGCCTCGCGCCCGAGGGCGACCTGATGCTGGTGTTCAGCGCCGGCGCGACCTGCCTGCACCGCCTGTCGTTCAGCTGGGTCGACGGCGCCTTTGCCGGGATGGAGGCGGTGGGGGCGGGCGCGCCCATCGTCCCCTTCATCGCGCGCAACCAGGGCCACCGCCTGGATGCGGCCGAGGCCTTTGCCGCTTTCGAGCGGGCCTTTCCCAACAACTCGCCCAGCTTCTTCTGCGTCGCGGCGCTGCAGGGCATCGCGCAGGCGCTCGGCATGGACCGGCTGCTGGCCGTCAAATCAAGCTGCCAGTGCGCCTGGAAGCTCGCGGATGGCCCGCACTTCGCGAATGCCTACGACGGTTTCTGGCGCATGCTGGGCGGCATCGAGACAGCGGGCTGCGCCTGGCGCATCGCCCTGCCCTTTCATGCAAAGCCGCTGTCGGAGATGGCGGCCAGGCACCGCAAGCGCGCGGCCCTGCGGCGTGCGCACTGGCGCGCGATCGGCGAGTCGAGCGGCCTGGCCGTGCAGCGCCACGTCCTGCCCGCGCATGCCGGCGCGCCCTCGGGACGCCGTCTCATCTTCCTGCCCGCCGGCTGAAAGTTGGTATAACATCGAATCTCCGATAAAAACAGTTAGCGCAAACATTCCAATGCAAGCGCACGACAACCAGGAGACAAGATGAAGCACACCGGACGCATCGCCCTGCCCCTGCTGGCACTGGGCTTGGCCGCCGCATGCCTGCCGGCGCATGCCGCCGAACCCGCCTTTGCGCGCGTGTTCAACGACCACGCCGTGCTGCAGCGCGGGGAGCCGATCACGGTCTGGGGCACCGCCGATGCCGGCAGCGCCCTGACGCTGACGCTCAACGGCCGCAGCGTGAGCGGCAAGGCCGACGCCAAGGGCAAGTGGCGCCTGCAGCTGCCGCAGCAGCTTGCTGGCGGCCCCTATACCCTGACCCTGTCCGCCGGCGCCAGGTCGGCCAGCGTCAACGACCTCATGGTCGGCGACGTCTACCTGTGCTCGGGCCAGTCGAACATGGAATTCGCGGTACGTAATTCGACCAATGCCTGGGCCACCACCAACGCCTCGGCCAACGGCAAGCTGCGCTTCCTGAACATCGAAAAAGCCAGCGCCAGCGCGCCGCAGGACGAGCTCAAACAGCCGGCGGCCTGGAAGGTGGCCGGGCCGGACACGGTCGGTGACGCTTCCGCCGCCTGTTATTACATGGCGCGCTCGCTGCAGCAGCGCTACGGCGTGCCGGTCGGCTTCATCAACGCCAGCTGGGGCGGCACCACGATCCAGGGCTGGATCGGCGCCGGATCGCTGCGCACCCTGCCGGCTTATGCGCAAGGCGTCGACCTGGTCCAGCAACTGGCCACCGATCCGGCAGGCGCCATGGGGCGCGAGGAAGCGCGCGTGGAAGCCTGGTGGGACGCGCACGATCCGGCCGCGGCGCGCGAGCGTGCCTTCAAGGCGCCTGGCTTCGACGACAGCGCCTGGCCGCAATTGACGCCCAGCGGTTCGTGGCAGGACAGCGGCATCGCCGCCCTGCGCGACTTCGACGGCGTCGCCTGGTTCCGCACCACCGTCGATCTGACCGAGGCGCAGGCCGCCGGCGCCAACGCCCTGCAGCTCGGCCCCGTCGAGACCTTCGATACGGCCTGGGTCAACGGCGTGCGCGTGGGCGGCGGCGCCACCGGCTGGATGTGGCGCGACTATCCAGTCCCACCAGGCAGCTTCAAGGCCGGGCGCAACGTGATCGCGCTGCGCGTGTTGAACAATGGCGGCGCCGGCGGCCTGACCGGCCAGCCGGCCACGCGCGGCGTGCGCACCGCCGGCGGCGAGTTCATCGCCCTGAATGCCGCCTGGCGGGTCCGCCCCGGCACGCCGATGAAGGGCCAGGCGGTGGCGCCCTCGCCGTGGGACGTGCCGACCAGCTTGAGCACGCTGTACAACGGCATGATCGCGCCGCTGGTCGGCTACAAGTTCAAGCTGGCGGCCTGGTACCAGGGCGAATCGAATGCCGGCGCGGGCGAGGAATACCGCAGGCTGCTGCCGCTCCTGATGCGCGACTGGCGCCAGCAGTTCAGGCAGCCGGCCCTGCCCTTCCTGATCGTGCAGCTGCCGGGCTACGGAACCCCGGCCAAGGCGCCCGGCAAGTCCGGCTGGGCCGAACTGCGCGAGGCGCAGGCGCTGGCGGTGACGAATGACGCGCATGCCGGCCTGGCGGTCACGCTCGACCTCGGCGACCGCTTCGACATCCACCCGACCCAGAAGACCCTCGTCGGCGATCGCCTGGCACGCGCCGCGCGCGTGGTGGCGTATGGCGACAAGGGCATCGCAGCGGGCGGGCCGGAAGCCGTGTCGGCCGCGCGCGAAGGCGGCGACATCGTGGTCGCGTTCAGGCAGACGGGCGGCGCGCTGGCCACCTATTCGTCGGACCGGGCGATCGGTTTCGAGACCTGCGCCGCCGACGCCTGCAAGTACGCCGATGCCGTCGTCGCGGGCGACCGGGTGGTCTTGAAGGGCGCCAACGCGCCGGGCGTGACGCAGGTGCGCTATGCCTGGGCCGACGCGCCCTTCGTCAACCTGTTCGGCGCGGAGGATCTGCCCGCGGCGCCGTTCCGCATGGATGTCAAGTGAGCGGCAAGTGAGCCTATACTTCCCCGACATCGTTATCATCTTGGAGAAGACATGACCTTGAACCGCCGCGGCTTCCTGGGCGCCGTGCCGATTGCTTCCCTGGGCCTGGTCGCGGGCAGCACCCGGGCCCAGTACGGCGGCGCACCCGCCGCCGGCCCGGCGCCCGCGCTGGCGAGCGACTACGACACGCTGGTGCAGCTGTCCGGCGACGCCCTGCCGCGCAACCCGGCGCAGGAACCGGCGCGCCTGCAGGCACTGCTCGACAGGCATGCGAAACCGGTCGACGGCTACCTGGCGGGCGGCGCGGTGGCCGAGCTGGAAGCGAAATTCTCGGCGCTGCTGGGGAAGGAGGACACGGTGTTCATGCCGACCGGGACCCTGGCCAACCACCTCGCCCTGCGCCTGCTGTGCGGCGAAGCCAGGCACGCGCTGGTGCAGCAGGAAAGCCACGTCTACCGCGACGAATCGAACACCGTCACCACGCTCAGCGGCATCAACCTGGTGCCGCTGGCGCCCGGCCGCGCGGCGCCCTCGCTCGACGAGGTGCGCGCCGCGATCGAGCGCGCCGAGGTGGGTCCTTATCCGATCAAGGTCGGCGCCATCGCGCTGGAAAGCCCGGTGCGGCGCGCCCAGGGCGCGACCCTGGCGCCGGCGCTGGTGGCGGACATCGCCCGCCTGGCGCGCGAAAAACGCATCGGCCTGCACCTGGACGGCGCGCGCCTGCTGCTGATGAGCGGCATGGCCGGCTTCGACCTGAAGTCGTACAGCGCCCACTTCGACACGGTCTACGTCTCGCTCTACAAATACCTGGGCGCGCCTTTTGGCGGCGTGCTGTCCGGTCCGAAGCCCCTGATGGCGAAGGCGCGCGAGCTGCGCCACATCTTCGGCGGCACGATCTACCACGGCTGGCAGGCGGCGCTGCCGGCGCTGGATGCGCTGGAGGGCGTGGAAGCCCGTTTCGCCGGCGTGCGCGCGGCGGGAGACAAACTGCTGGCGGCACTGGAGCGCACGTCCGGCTTCAAGGTCCAGCGCGTGGAAAACGGCAGCAACCTGGCCATGCTGGAGATCGCGCCGGCGCGGCTGGCGGGGCTGGAGGCCAGGCTGCAGAAGGCCAATGTGCGGCTCGGGAAGGTCAGCGAGGGCAAGGTGCAGCTGGGCTTCAACGAGTCGATCCTGCGGCGCGATACCGCTTACCTGCTCGAGGCGCTGGCGGGATGATGGAATCCGTTCCCGACCAGCCCGTCCGGCGTGGCCGCTTCATCCTGAAGCATCTCGGCTTGACGGCCATCGTCGGCTTCATCAGCTTCATGCTGAACACCTATGTCATCACCTTGTTGCTGGCCATCGCACCGCTGTTTGCGGTACCGAAGGCCAGCAAGCAAGACAGGGCGACCTTCGTCATCAGCACCTTGCTTGCACTGGTGCTGCTCGTCGGCGTGGTTGCCCTGACCTTGCTGTTCTTCGTGATGGCGCTTGGAAACGGCAATTGGCGCTAGCTACAGTGTAAGAAAACTGTCAGTCGGAAATATTTACATACCGTAAATACATGGTGCATACCTGAACTCAAGCCCTTGTTAATAAAGGAGAATTTTTTGTGGCATGGCAATTGCTACCTTTGAGAAACCACAAACGACAAAGGGGTGTGCCATGTTCCGCGTTTCATCTTCCCGCTTCCTGAAGCTCGCAGTTGCCGCCGTCGCCTTCGCTTTCCACGCCGCGTTCGCAGCGCCGGTCAACATTTCGGGCGCGTTGACCGCGTCGGATCCGACCTATAACCGGCCCTTCAGCCTGACCACGCTGAGCGCGGTCGGCACCAGCGTCGCCTACGACCTCTACGGTTTTCACGTGAGCGCCAACGGCACCTACTCGCTCGAGGTGACCGCGTTCGGCGCTACGGGATCGGATACCTTCCTGGGCTTGTACCGGGGCGCATTCAACCCGGCCGCGCCGTTGGCCAACCTGGTGCAGATCGATGACGACAGCGGCGTCGGCCTCCTGTCCCTGCTCACCAGCGCACTGCAAGCCGACACCCAGTATTTCGCCGTGCTCTCTTCGTACGGCAACGCCCAGTATGGCAACTACACGGGCGTATTCAACACGGTATCCGGCGGCGGCCAGGTCATCCTCGGCGCCCTCGACGTGCCCGGCACGCCCGGTGGCCAGGTGCCGGAGCCGGCCACGCTGGCCCTGCTGCCGCTGGCGCTGGCCGGCATGACGCTGGCACGCCGCCGCCGCACCTGAATATAAAAAAAGCCGGTGTCCGCAAGAACACCGGCTTTCCATTATCGCAGCGAGCAAGACCTCACGCCGCCCTGGCTTCCTTGTCCCCATCCTTGCGCCGCTGCAGCACGAAGATCGGCTGCGCCCACTGCGTATCCTTCTTCTTCTTGCTGGTGATGAGCGTCAGGTCCGAAGGATCGTAGACGTCGGTGTTGTGGGTCAGCGGCGTGGTCATCAGGTACTGGGCGTCGGTATTCTTGAGGAACTCGCCGACCAGCTGGATGTTGCGGATGTCCAGGTGGGCGAAGGGTTCGTCGATGAACACGAAGCCGCCGGAACCCTCTTCCGATTTCAACAGGCCGATCAGCAGCACCAGCGACTTCATCACCTGCTGGCCGCCGGAAGCCTCGCCGTCGTTCATGCCGATCTGGCCCTTGCCGTCGAACTTGAAGCGCACCTGCAGGCCGGCCTGGGCCAGCTGGATGTCGTCGTTTTCCAGGCGCACCGGGTCCACCGAGACTTCGATGTTGGCCAGCTCGCCCAGCTCCCGGATGTTCTTCGAGTAGGTCTTGATCGTGTAGCGCAGGCGCTCGATGTAGGCGCCGCGCGCATTGTCGGTCGCTTCGATCGCGCGGTTGTTCTGGTAGCGGCGCTCCTCGGTCTCGTTCTGGCGGCCGGACAGCTGCTCGTTGAGGCGCTCGTACTGGTCGATGACGGTCGGGTCCTGTTCCCAGTTGCCGCGCTCCAGCGAGTTGTCCAGCGAATTCATGCGCAGCTTGACCTGGTGCGCGTTCTGGTGGGTCGCCACCAGGGCCGCCCTCTGCTGCGGGTTGCGCCAGCTCTTCGGCACGTGCCTCCAGTTGCGGCGCAGCGCCAGCAGGTCGCGCGCGTGCTCGCTGCGCTGGTCGATCTGGCGGCGGTGGTTCAGGCGCATGCCGGCTTCCGCTTCCGACAGCGCCATGCGCGCGTTCTGCCAGACGGTGTCGGCGCGGGTACGGGTCACGGTCGCGTTCTTGATCAGGACCTGCAGCTCGCCCAGGCGCGCGCCCACCTGCAGGCGCTCGGCGCGCAGGGGTTCCAGCGCGCGCGTGGCTTCCTCGAACTCGGCCTGGCGCGCCGCCAGTTCCTTGGCCGCATCCACCCCGGCGATGCGCACGCGCAGGCTCGAGACTTCCGCCGCCAGCTTGCTGATCGCCAGGGTCAGGCCGTCTTCCTGGGCTTCCAGCGAGGGCAGCAACTTCTGGATCGCTTCCAGGCGCTGGGTTTTACCCGCCGCGCCGAAACGGTAGCGCGAGGGCTCGACGAACAGCGAGCGTCCGCCGCGCCGTTCCCTGTGGTAGGCGTCCGGCGTGATCCACTCGTCGGAGTCGCTCTTGAAGCCGGCATCGACCGATTCCACGCGCTCGATGCGCTCGAGCTGGTCGATCAACCAGCCAGGTGCCGGGCTCGAGAAGCGCACCACCGACAGCAGGGTATCGTCCCTGACCACCGGCGCGTCGACGCAATCGGGCACGATGAAGTGGCGGTATCGCTCCTTCTCGGCCAGCTTGTAGGCGGCCGGCGCATCCTTGGCGCGCTCCAGCAGCACCACCGAGGCATAACCGCCCAGCACACCCTCGACCGCGCCCTGCCACTTCGGATCCGTCACCTCGACGATGTCCGACAGCATGGCGTGCGGGATGCCGGCGTCCCTCAGCGCGCGCCGCATCTGGCGCTGGGCTTCCGGTTCCGGCATCGTGGTCTTGCCCTGCAGCGCCGAGATGGTCGACATCTCGCCGGCGATGCGGGTGGCGACAGCTTCGCGCTCGGCCTTTTTCTTGGCCAGCTCGGCTTCCTTGGCCTGCAGCTGCTGGGCGACTTCGGCGATGTCGGCGCCGGCGTCCGCGGCCAGTTTGTTGAGGCGTTCCTTCTGCTCGAGCAGGGATTCCAGCGGCTTGAGCTTGGCGTTGACCTGCGTGAGGCGGCTCGCCAGTTCGCTCGCTTCCGCCTCCAGCTTGACTTCCTGCTGCTGGGCTTCGGTGAGCGCGCGCTGCTGGGCCGCCAGGGCGTTGCGCTTCTCGGCCAGCATCGAATCGGCCTGCAGCAGCGGCTTCTTCGCCTCGCGCAGCTGGCGGCTGATGTTGGCCGCCTTTTCGCGCGCCTCGTGGTACTCCAGGCTGGGCAGGACTTCCTCGACCAGTGCCTTGCGTTCCTTGTTCAGGTCTTCCCACTGGTGATAATTCGCTACGCGCAGCCGCAGGCCTTCGAGGTTGATGCGCGAGGTTTCGAGTTCGGCCTCGAAGCGCTTCAGTTCCGACTCGGTGTCGCGCTGGTGGCGCTTGGCTTCGTCGTAGGCGTCCAGCACTTCCTTGTCGCCGAATACCTGGAACACCAGGTCCAGCAGCTGGCGTGGCGAGTATTCGCACAGCTTATCGGTCTCGCCCTGCTCCAGCGCCAGCACCTTGGACATCGCCGGCGACAGGCCGGCCGAGGCCAGACGCTTGCGGTAGTTCTCGACGCCGAGCCAGTCGGTGGCGTCGGTGACTTCCTCGATGTCGATGTTCCCGGGGCGCATCAGGTACTGGCGCTTCCAGTCGCCGCCGTTCTTCTGCACCTGGCAGAACAGCGTCACTTCGTCGTCGCTGAAGAAGCCGGAATGGCGGAACGGGCGGTTCGACAGCTGGCGCCCGCTCGGCTTGTTGTCGACCACGGCGCGGATCCAGGCGCTCTGCTGGCCCGAGTGGCGCGCATAGTGTTTATAGGTGCGGCCCATCGAGCAGTCGAGGCCGAACAGCGTGCGCATGGCGTCGAGCAGCGTGGTCTTGCCGGACCCGTTCTGGCCGGCGATGGTGATGATCTTGGCGTCGAGCGGGATGTTCTTGATCCGCTGCCAGTAGTCCCAGTGGACCAGCTCGAGAGATTTGATGTGGAACATGCGCTTGTTTAACCTTGAGTATCGGGTACGTCGGCGGCAGCGGCATCCGCCGCTGTGGGCTCCGCCGACGCGGGTTCCGTCGAACCCGCGTCGTTGGCGGCCTCGCTGGCCGGGCGGCGGCGGGCCACCGCCAGCGGCGCGCGCTTGAAGACCTCGGCCAGCGCTCCGTTGATGATGCGTTCCTTCAGCAGGTCGGTGTCCATCAAGAGGTCCAGCAGCGGGCCTTCCAGGACCACGTCGCCGCGCCGTTCGATGAAGCCGAGCTTGGACAGCAGGCCGAGGTTCATGTCCATGCGCGTCTTCTTGCCCAGCTTGTCGCCGAAGTCGGCCAGCAGCGTGGTGTAGGAGATGCCGATCGAGGTGTCCTCGGCGCGCGGGATCGGGTTGTCCTTGTCGAACATGTCGGACTGGTCGACGTCGATCGCCTGGTGGGTTTCCTGGCGCTGGCGCTTGGGCAGGATGATCTGCGCCCACAGCACCACCAGCAGCGCGACGCCGTCGCGCGTCAGGCCGAAGTTGTTGTTCTGCCAGACGTCCTTGGCGCCGAAGATCTTCGGCTCGACGTTGCGGTGCAGGGCGAGCGTGACGTGGTCGGCATACACGTTGTCGATCAGCTTCAGGCCGGATTCCAGCAGGCGCTTGTCGAGTTCGGTGCGGAACAGGTCGTCGGACAGCGCGCGCTTGACCATCTTGTCGTCGCGGCGCAGGGTCTGGTGCGTGAGCAGTCGCGCGATCAGGATTTGGGCGTCGTCATTCATGGCTATCCAGGTTCAAATCGAATGCGGGTGGAATGTACAGGGCGGAGCGCGGCGGCTCGGGCGGCGGCACGACGGACAGGGCCGCGCGCGACATCGCCGCCACCTGCGGGTCGTCCAGCTCGACCATCTCGTCCTCGGACGTGAACTGCACCGGCAGGCGCGCCAGGTCCGCGGTCGCGCCCTGCAGGCTGGCCTCGGCGGCGTCGCCCAGCAGCGGCAGCAGGGAAGCGCGGTAGGACGCCACCGCGAAGCTGGCCGGCAGCAGCGAGTCCTGGATCGGCACGCTCCTCGGCGCGCCATCGAGCGCCGCCGGGAAGTTATCCGGGTTGGCGAAGTCGGACAGGCGCTGGATCCAGTCGTTCAGCTCGAGTTGCAGGGCCGGGTTGTCGTTGATCGTCAGCGGCGCATCCTCGCCGCTGGGCAGGCCGCCCGGTGCGGTATTGGTGGGGCGCTCGGTCATCAGCTCGGTCTCGGCGACGTCGATCATCTCGGCCGGCGTCAGGAACAGCGGCAGCACCGGACGCTCGATCGCACCCTCGGCCAGGCTGGCCAGGTCCTCGTGGGCCAGCAGCCAGCGCTTGATGTCGGTGGTCGACAGGCCGGACTGGCCCAGGTGCACGCGCTGGCGCTCGATCTGGTTCAGCGCGCGCGAGAACATGCCCTGCATGTTCAGCAGCTGCGACTGGGCGCGGCCGATCGCCTGGGCGGCGCGGTGGGTGGCCGAATCGGCGCGCTCGTCGGAGGTGATCGCGCGCAGGATGACCGAGCCCTTCTCGACCCAGTCGCAAGCCATGTGCCACTTCGCTTGCGAAGCGCGCAGGCGGAATTCGGAACCGGAGGCGATGGCGTCGCGGAATTCCTCGTGCAGCTCGACCAGGCGGCCCAGCAAATGCTTCAACTGCTCGACCGTGACGCCGCCGACGGCCTGGGCGCCGGCCACCTGCGACAGCAGGAAGCCCATCTCGGCCTCGTCCTCGTCCGGCCGGGCCAGCGCCAGCAGCGTGTCGAGCGCGGCCAGCACGTTGCGCGCCATCGGCGTGATGCGGTAGACCGCGGCCGGGTTGTCCCAGGCCAGCAGGCCGTGGCTGCGCAGGCGGCCCAGCACCGTTTCCAGGCTTTCCGGGATCAGGTAGGCGAATTTCTGGTTGATGTCGGCGCGCGAGAAGGCCGAGTCGGCGGGGTCGGCCGCCAGCTCGCGCAACACCAGCAGGCGCACGATGACGCCGTCCTGGCCGCCGTGGAACAGGGCCGTGAACGCCTGCAGCATCGGCTGCGCGCGCTTGAGCATGTAGACCTGTTCGATCTCGTCCGGCGACACGCCCTCGTGGAAGTGGGCCTGCAAGGGGTCCGGCACGCCGGCCGCGATCTCGTCCTGCGCGGGAAAATGGGAGTCGGCGGCGACAGCGCCTGCCAGGTTGTCGATCATCGTAAGACTTGCCAGTTTTGCATGTCGCGCCCGAGGGCGGACGGAAGCGGGGGCGTCAGTATAACAGTTAAGACTAGGCAACTAATAAGGAATGGGGGCCGGCGATTTACTTCTGGCGAATATGCAACGGAATCCTGGGCCGGGCTTGACTTGCCAACCAATTAAGCAGGCACGACTCGGTCGAGCTCGGCAGGCGCGCGCTGCCCGCGGGCCGACAGGAGGATAATCGGCGTTGTCAACTTCACATCAACCTGATCAAGGAGGATTGCCATGCAACGAGGATTCATGCGCGCAGCCCTGGTCCTGGCCGCCTGCCTCGGCACCCAGGCCGCGCTGGCCGCCCCGACCCCGCAACAGCAGAACGGCATCGGCTACGTCAACGGCGGCGTCGGCCAGGAAGAGCAGTCGGCCATGCGCGCCCAGCGCGCCGACTACAACCTGCTGCTGACCTTCGCCACCAAGCAGAGCGGCGCCTACCGCTCCGACGTCCAGCTCGACATCATGGATGCCAAGGGCGCGAGCCTGCTGAGCGTGGCGAATGCGGGGCCGATGTTCTACGCAAAGCTGCCTGCAGGCACTTACCGCATCAGCGCGGCGGCCGAGGGGAAGACCTTCAAGCGCAGCGTCAAGATCGGTGCGGCGCCGAAGGAGATGACTTTGCACTGGGAAAATGACTCGCCGGATGATCCGGGAGTGCAGGAATAATCGAAACACGTCGTCCTCGCGGAGGCGGGGATCCAAGTTTGCCTGAAGAGTCCGCAGCTTATGCTATTGGCCTGCAAGGAACTTGGGTCCCTGCCTCCGCAGGGACGACGGAGCAGCTTGAACGACGGGTCACTTCTTGTTGATCCGCTCCAGCGTCTGCTCCACGAAATCCCGGTCATTGTCGGTGAAGCGCAGCTTGACCGGATACCAGTCCAGGCTCGGCGCCAGCCACAGGTCCAGGGTCTGGTCCTTGGTGTCCGGCGGCAGGTCGCGCGCGATGTGGACGGCCTCGACCGTGCCGATGGCGGCACCGGCCTGGATCTTTTCGCGGCCCACCACGCGGAAGGTCCACGGATCGGCGTTGCGCGGGCCGACCACGAAGAACTCCCAGTCCGACCCCGGCTTGAACTTGTCCCTGGCCGCGCGCGCAACCGCCATCAATTGCCAGGAGATCGACACGCGGTCCTGCTCGCCGCCCTTGATCGGGTAGCTGTGCTTGCCGTCGCTAAAGGTGATGGTCTTGCCGTCGCGGTCGAAGGTGGCCGTGTCCGGCGCCTTGCGGAAACGCTTCTCGTAGAAGGTGTTGGGCGCCAGGCCGAAGCTGTCGACCGTGCCTTCGCTGCGGTTCTCGGTCAGCTTGCCCAGCATCGCCACCCGCGATTCGGTGGTGATCGTGTATTTGTTGTCGTTCAGGCGCCAGGTCAGCGTGGCGTCGCCGTTCAGGCTGAAGCCGCGCTGGCGTGCGCTGATCGAATAGCTGAGATCGGCCGACGGCGGCAGGTCGAAGGCGCGCTTGACGGCCGGGTGCTCGTCCGGCGCCGCCTGCGCGTTCACGTTCGCCAGCGCCGCCAGCATCAGGCCGGCCGCGGCCAGCTTCAGGATGTTATTCGTCATTGTTTAGCTGTTTCCTTCATTTGTATATTGCTTGCCGTCTGGGTCGTTACAGCCCCGCTCGCCTCGACGTTGCGGATCTGGACCGGCAGCCAGCCGTAATCCGGCGCCAGCCACAGTTCCAGGCGCGAATGGTAGGAGCCCGGCTTGGGCGGCCTGACCAGGTGCCAGGTGGCGATCATGCCCAGGCGCGTGGCGATCGTTTCCTGCCCGGCCACCGTGAATGTGAAAACGCTGGCGTCGCGGTCTTCGCCGACAAGGACGTCGATATTGCCCGACAACTGTTTCGCGTCGCCACGCGCGATCGCCGACAACTGCAGCGGCAGGCTGGCCTTGTCCTGGGCGCCGAGCGCCAGCGCGTACCTGGCCTGCGAGGCCGAGAACGTCAGCGTGCCGGCATCGCGGTTGAAATGCGTGGCCGTCTGCGAGCGCCCGCGGCGCTTCTCCGTCATCAAGGTGGGGACGAATCCCTCGTCTCCAAGCGTGCCCTCGCTGGTGAGGGTCAAGAGGTTCACGCGCGCGAATACGACCCGGATGCCGGCCTCGACGCGGATGCGGTAGCCCTGCCCCGCCCGCGACCACGCCAGCAGGGCTTCGCCATTCCAGCGCGTGCCGTCGGCGTCCACACGCGCGACGTCGAGCGTGATGTCGGCCGGGGGCGGCAGCGCGACCTTGTAGCGGCGCGGGTCGGGCAGCAGCTGGGCCGGGCCGGGCGCGGGCGGCGGCGTGGCCGTTGGCGGTTGAGCGTCGGCGCCGGCCGTGGCTTGGGCGGCAGGCGATCCTGCGGCCGGCGATCCTGCGGCCGGCGATCCGGCGGCTGGCGACCCAGCGGCAGGCAACCCGGCGCCTGGCTGTCCTGCGGCAGGCGCTCCCGCAGCCGCGCCGCTGCCCTGGGCGCCGGCCGGTGCTCCATCCGGCGCTGCACCTCCATCCGCGACGGCATCCGCCCTGGACGCAGGCGCAGGGTCGGGCGCCGCCTCGGGCGGCGGCTGGTCGGCCAGCTCCACCGGTTCCGGCGGCAGGACCGGCAGCGGCGGCGGCGCGAAGCGGAGCTGCGGCGCCGGCACCGGCGCGGGCGGCGCCTGCGGTGCGAGCTCGATGATCTGCGCCTGCATCGGCGCGCGCGGCGCGGACGCCGGCGCCTCGCGCACGCGTCCGAGCTGGCCGCTGAACCAGTCGAACACGATCAGGTGCAGCAAGACCGTGAGCGCGCCGAAGACCAGTTGACGACGGCGGCGGATCAGGACATGGGCGAGACTCATGCGGCTAGTGTAACGTGTCCGCACACTCCATTCACATCTATGAGCGGTGTTGGTTATCTGTTACGCTAGCCCGAACCACAAGGGAGACGACACCATGCTGAAACCACCACCGCAATCCACCGCGATCCCCGGGGTCACGGACACGCTGGACTTCGTCAAGAACCTGTGGGGCTCGATGAGCATCCCGGGCGCCAACCTGCCCGGCATGTCCGGCCTCACCGCTCCGACCCTCTCCACCGACGACCTCGACAAGCGCATCGCCGACATGAAGGCGGTCGAATCCTGGCTCAACCTGAACCTCACCATGCTGCGCGGAACCATCCAGGCGATGGAAGTGCAGCGCGGCACCCTGGCCACGCTGAAGTCGATGGGTGCGTCGATGGCCGACGTGATGCGCCAGTCGGGCGTGAGCGCGGAAAAGATGGCCGGCATGCCGTTCGCGCCCTTCTTCGCGCAGCCGGCGCAAGCCAGCCCGGGCGGCGCGGGCAGCCAGGCGGCAAAACCGGCAGCGGATGCCGGCGCCAAGCCGGCCGCCACCGGCAATAGTTCGGCACAGCCGGGGACCGAGATCCCGCTTGGCAACACCCAAGGCGCGGGGACCGGCCAGCCGGGCGCGGATGCAGCCGCGGCGATGGGCATGCCGGCCGCCCTGGCATGGTGGAATATGTTGCAGGAACAATTTACGCAAGCCGTGGCCAGCGCCATGACGCCCGCCGCCGCATCCGGCGCCCCGGCGTCGGCGGCGTCCGCCGCACCGGATGCCGCGCCTGACGCCAAGGCTGGCGACAAGCCGGCCGCGCCCCAGGCCGAGACGGGCAACCCGGCGCCGGAAAGCGGCAACGGCAACGGCAAGGCCAGGACCGCACGCCAGAAGACCGACAAGCAATAAGCTGCTGTCATCCGCTCGAGGATGCCGTTTCCGACAGGATCGGGAACGGCGCCCGCCTGCAAGCAATCCGTGACTGACCGATAATACCCGGCTGATCAATCCTCGCTTGCCGCTTCACCCGATGTCCACTTCCTCCAAACACGACCGCGCCTTCGTGCTGGTCCTGGGTACACTCGTCGGCCTCGCGCCCCTGACGATCGACATGTACCTGCCCGCGCTGCCCGCCCTGGCGCGCGAATTCAACGCCACCGCCGCCCACACGCAGCTGACGCTGGCCTCTTACCTGATCGGCCTGGCGATCGGCCAGTTCGCCTACGGCATGCTGACCGACCGCTTCGGCCGCAAGCCGCCACTGTACGTCGGCCTGGCGCTGTACGCGCTGGCCTCGCTCGGCTGCGCGGTCGCGCCGAACATGGACGCCCTGATCGTATTGCGCTTCATCCAGGCGCTCGGCGGCTGCGCCGGCATCGTGATCCCGATCGCCGTGGTGCGCGACCGCTTCGCCCAGCGCGAAGCGGCGCAGGTGCTGTCGCGCCTGATGCTGGTGATGGGCGTGGCCCCGATGCTGGCGCCGCTGGCCGGAGCCCAGCTGCTCGACTGGTTCGGCTGGCGCGCCATCTTCGGCGTGCTGGCGGTGGTGGCCGTGCTGTGCCTGGCCGGCATCCACGTCGTGCTGGAAGAAACGCTGCCGCGCGAGCGCATGAAGCCGATCCGGCTCGACACCGTGCTCGGCACCTACCGCCTGCTGCTGACCGACCGCCGCTACCTGGCCTTCGGCCTGGCCGGTGCCTGTGCCGGCGCGGCGATGTTCAGCTACATCTCGGCCTCGCCCTTCGTCTTCATCGAGCAGTTCGGCGTGGCGCCGACCCACTACAGCATGATCTTCGGGATGAACGCCTTCATGCTGATCGCGGCGTCCCAGCTGAACCACCGCGTGCTGGCACGTGGCGCCCATCCCGACCGGGTGCTGCAGCGCGCACTGTGGTGCATGGCAATCGCGGCGACCGCCCTGCTGGCCGGCGCCTTTGCCGGCATCTTCGGCGTGGCCGGGGTCGTGCTGCCGCTGCTGTGCTTCATGGGCACGCTGGGCTTCATCACGCCGAACGCGCAAGCCGGCGCGATGGCGGGACACGGTGCGCATGCGGGCACGGCGTCGGCGCTGCTCGGTACGCTGCGTTATGGCGCGGCCACGCTGGCGGGTCTTGGCGTTGGCGCCGGCGGCCATCTGTCGGCCGGAGCGATGGCGGTGGCGATCGGCGTGTGTGCGGCGACGGCCTTGCTGGCTTACCGGATCAAGGGGGCGGACTGAAGGTGCGGTTCACGGTTATTCCACGCACGCCGCACCGTGCCCAGTACGAACACCATGAAAATGAACTGGGCGGCGAACGAAGCCGGGTCGAAGCCATAGGTAAACCCGGCGCAGGCGTTGATCACGACATCGCAGACGATGATCAGGGTCGTCAACACCAGACCCGCCCGTGGCCGTGCGAGCAGCAGGAGCACGGCCAGCGCATCGAAGAAGGTCAGCGAGGTCCAGAACGCGGCGTAGAACGGGTGGATGCCGCCGTAGTTCCACCAGAAGCCGTGGTCGAACAGGATACGCGCATGATTCAAGGCCGCACCCGTCATGCAGACGGCATAAACGGCCCGGATAATGGCTGACTGGTTCTTCACACTGCGCGGCCTTTCATCGACGAGATCGGTCCAATCGACCTTGCCTCAGTATCTCATCGATACGGCCACCGCATGAAGCCGTTTATTGCGGGCGGGGACCGGCACCCTCGGCACCCTCGGCACTGGCCGCCGCCGGTTGCAGCTGCGCCAGCTGCTCCATCAACTGCGCAAAGCGCTGCTGCCCCGGCAGCAAATGGTCGACGTGGCGCAGGATGTCGTACGCCTCGTTCGACAGCGTCTCGTCGTAGCCCTGCTGCTGCAGTGCCGAGACCAGGATCTGGGCCGCGTTGAACAGGATGCGCTGGTTGTTCGGCACGGCGCGCCTGGCATTGCGCATCCACTCGACCGCTTCGCCCAATTTACCGGTCTTCCACAGCAGCACGCCCTGGTTCATCAAGTCCGACGCTTCCTTCTTCGAGGCGCGGATCATGGCCAGGCCCTCTTCCTTCATGCGCGCCTTGTCGAAGATCTTTTCCACGTCTTCCAGCAGCAGCGGGTTGTCGTGGTTGTTGCGGATGACGTAGCACAGCAGCTCGACCGGCGCTTCCTTCACGCCCACCGCGAACAGCAGGGTCGCCAGCTCCAGGCAGGTCGGCACGTCCGGCCGCTCGGCGGTCGCCTTGAGCATGGCCTCGAGGTCGTCGCCGGCCTTGCGCGCGCGCCGGTAGTCGCCGCTCTCGTGGTAGACCAGGCCTTCGGTGATCTTGGCGCGCAGCTGGATGTCGGGCTGTTCGTGGCCGAACTCGCGCTGGGCCACCAGCAGCAGGCGCAGCGCTTCCTTGGTGTCGTTCCTCTGGCCGCAGACGCGCGCCAGGCCGAGGTAGGCGTCCGCCGTCTTCATGATGGAGTACTCGCCGATCTCGATGCACTTGCGGAAGGCCTTCTCGGCCACCGGCACGTTGCCCAGCTTGAGCGCGACATTGCCCAGGCTGCGCTGGCGCGGGACCGAATTCGGGGACAGCTTGGCGGCCCGCTCCAGGATCGCGCACGATTCTTCCAGCTTGCCCATGTGCTGGTAGGCCAGGGCCAGCTGGTCGTAGGCGTCGATGTAGTAGCGGTTTTCCGCGATCACGCCCTGGAAGCTTTGGCGCGCCTGCTCGAATTCGCCGTTGGCCATGCGGATCTTGGCCAGGCCGGCGCGCGCCCACTGGTATTCGCGCTGTTCGAGCACGCGTTCGTACACCTCGCGCGCCCTGGCCGGCTGGCCGCTTTTCTCCATCAGCTTCGCCTTCATGCGCAGCAGGTCGAGTTCATGCAGCTTGCTGGTCTCGATCCGGGCGTCGCACAGCCTGGCCGCGCGCAGGTAGTCCTTCTCGGCATAGGCCTGGTCGATCATGCGGAACACCTGCTTCTTGTGCCACACCCGATTCAGGCGCGTGAGCAGCACGCCTTCGGTGATCGGCTTGATCAGGTAGGCGTCCGGCTGGTGCTCGGCGGCGCCCATCACCGATTCCACGCTCTTCTCGGCCGAGACCATCAGCCACACCGTGCTCGGATTGACGAGGTTGCGCACGCGCGCTTCTTCCAGCACCTGCTGGCCGTTCTTGCCGTCGCCCAGGTTGTAGTCGCACAGGACGACGTCGTAGCGCACGCGCGCCAGCAGGCCCATCGCCTCGCCGCCGGACGAGGCCTGGTCGATGTTCTTCGCGCCCAGGCTGCGCAGGCTTTCGCGCAGCAACTGGCGCACGCCGACGAAATCGTCGACCACCAGGTAGTTCTTGTCGGCCCAGTCGACCTGCTCGGGTGGCCCCGGCACGACCGACAGCAACGGCGTGGCGACCGCCTGCGCCGGCGCGTTCACGGCAGCCTCAGGATGAAGCAGCCGCCACCCCATCTGCCGCCGTTTTCCAGCTTCAGCTGCCCGTGGCGTCCGCGGTGGCGGTGCATCTTGGCGACTTCGCTGGAAAAGTACAGGCCGAGGCCGGCGCTGTTGGTGAGGAAGTTGACGCCGCCGGCGGTCTCGCGCGTGGCGATCTCGCCGGCTTTCAACAGTGCCGGCGGATAGCCCGGGCCATTGTCCTCGACGCGCAGCTCGAGCCAGCCGTCCGTCTCGCGGATCGCCAGGCGCACGCGGTCGCAGGTGTAGTGGATGGCGTTGTTGATGGCGTGCGAGAGCACGCCGACGACCAGGTCTTCGTCCAGGTGCCAGATCAGGGCGGCGTCGACGTCCAGGTCGAGCGCCACGCCGCGCGACTTGAGCAGCACGCGCTCGATCGATGCCACCTGGTCGACCAGCTGGCCCAGCTCGATCGGCTGCATGTCGAACGGGTATTCCGGCTTGCCGACCTGCTTGTACAAGGCCAGCAGCTGCATCAGGTTGTCGTTCAGGCGCTTGGTCTGGTACAGCATGTGCGCCATCTGCGGATACGCGGATTCGGTCTGCGGAGACGCGTCGACCAGCAGCCGCTCCAGCGTCCCGGACAGGACGCTGATCGAGTTCTTCATATCATGCGCGGTCGATGCGAGGAACAGGAACAGCTCGTGCGCGTTCGGCGTGTCATCCATGGGAGCCAGTCGTAAAATGTTGCCCAGCGTCAATTATAACGTCGGCTGGAATAATTTCCCGTTGGAAATCAAAGATCAGGCAGCTTGCGGTCCCCTCGGATTGCGGCGTGCGCGCAACACGAAGCGCGCCGGGTCGAGCGCGTCGACCAGCGGCATCTCCAGCGGCAGCGGTTCGCCCTCGATCTGGGCCGCCAGCAGTTCGGCGCCGAGTCCCGCCCAGATCAGGCCGCGCGAGGCATAGCCCAGCAGCGCGTACAGGCCCGGATGGCGCGGCACGTCGCGCAGGCGCTCGGTGCTGCCGGCGGCGTCGAAGTCGGGCAAGCGGCCGACCAGCGGCAGGCGGTCGGGGGCGATGCTGCGAAAACCCACCCGGCCCTGCAGCGGCGCGCCCTCGGCCGCGTGCGGATCGGACAGCAGGCCGCGCAGGCGCTCCAGGTTTTCCGCGTGGCTGGCCGGCGACAGCGCCGGGTCCGGGTCGAGGTCGTAGGTGGCGCCGGCGCTGCACACGCCGTCCGACGCCGGCGTCAGGTAGGCTTCGCGGCACAGCACCACGGGCAGCGCCGGCAGCAAGCCGGCCGGCACGTGGCTGACCTGGCCGCGCATCCTGGCCAGCGGCAGCGGCGCCGCCTGCGGGATCGCCGCGGCGCCGGCACCGTTGGCCAGGACCAGGTTGGGCGCGTGCGCCACCACGGTGCCGGCGGCGTCGCGCACCGTCCACTGCCCGTCCACGCGTTCGACCGAGACGCTGCCGACGCCGAAACGCTGCTCGACGCGCCTGCCGCAGGCGCCCAGCATGGCGTCGATGACGCTGCCGGGCCGCGCCCAGCCGCCCTGGCGGAACAGCCAGCCGCCGTCCGGCGCCGGAATGCCCAGCAGCGCCTCGGCCTGTTCGCGCTCCAGCCATTCGGCGAACTCCGGCGGATAAGGGCTTGCCGCCGCCATGGCGCGCTGGACCTCGGCGTGGCCGGCGTCGCGCGCCAGCTGCAGCACGCCGCAGGCCTGGCCCTCGATCGCCGCGCCGATGCCGCCCAGGCGCGTCCAGTGGCGCAGCGCGAACAGGTAGGCGGCGCGGGTCAGGCGGGTCGGGATGTTGTCGTCGCGCGAGAGCAGCGGCATGAAGATGCCGGCGCGGTTGCCGGACGCTTCCATCGCCGGGCGCTCGTGGCGCTCGACCAGCGTGATCTCCCAGCCGCGCGCGCACAGGCGCTCGCAGGCGGCGGCGCCCGCGATGCCGGCGCCGAGTACGATGGCTCTCCGCTCCGGTACCGGCGGCAGCGGTGGACGCGGCTTGCGGCTGGCGAAGCGCGCGCGCTGCACGTCGCCTTCACCAGCGTCGAACACGAAGCCCTGCTCCTGCAGCGCGGCGACCTGTTCGGCATGCAAACCCTGCGCCACGAGGCGCGCGTCGCGCGTGGCCAGGCGCGCGACCGAACGCGCGAAGCCGGTGCCCGCATGCTCCAGCCCGCGCAGGCGGAACAGGTCGACGCGCGCGGCCAGCTGGGCCAGCGCCTCCTCGAAGGGCGCGTTGACCAGGTCGACCGTCAGGCCGGGCTCGGGCTGCGGGATGCGGTGGAAGCCCGGCAGCATGTGCTGGCACAGCGCGATCACGTGCAGGTGCGGCGAGCGCTGCGGGTCGGTGCGCCAGACGTCGACCAGCACGCGCAGGCGCTCTTCGTCGTGGGCGGCGTCGAGGACGGTGCAGCGTTCGCGGTCGCTCCAGGTGTCACGGTAATCCATCGCGGTCATCCGTCAGCGCTTGTGGCGGCAGAAGCAGGCGCGGTCGTGGTCGTCGACCATGCCGATGCCCTGCATGTAGGCATACACGATGGTCGAGCCGACGAACTTGAAACCGCGTTTCGCCAGGTCTTTCGAGATCCGGTCGGACAGCTCGGTCCTGGCCGGACGGGCCCCATCGGGCCAGTCGTTCACGACCGGGGCATGGTCGACGAAGGACCACAGGTAACGGTCCAGGCTCAGGCCTTCCTCGCGCAGGCGCAGGTAGGCTTTCGCATTGTTGATGGCGGCCGCCACCTTCAGGCGGTTGCGCACGATGCCGGGATTGGCCAGCAGCTCGGCCACCTTGGCGTCCCCGTAGCCGGCGATCTTGTCCGCATCCCAGCCGTCGAAGGCGGCGCGGTAGTTATCGCGCTTGTTGAGAATGGTTTCCCACGACAGCCCGGCCTGCGCCCCTTCGAGGTTCAACATCTCGAACAGCGTGGTCTCGTCATGGCAGGGCACGCCCCACTCCTTGTCATGGTAGGCGATGTAGCGCGGGTTGGCCATGTTGGCCCAGGTGCAGCGGGTCGGGTTCATCCTCCAAGTATACGCCGCCGCTGCGCTCAGTGATACTCTCGGTGGCCTTCTCAGGGGCATTCTTCCCGCATCATCTGCAGGTACTGCTGGCGCTCGCCTTCGGACATGTCCGGCATCAGCTGCTGGATGACGGCTTGCCGCGCCTGCCCGGTGGGCGCGCTCATGATGCGCTGCTGCACCGCGCACATGCCGTACCAGCTGCCGACGCCGGCTTTTTCGCCGGCGCTGGAAGCGGTGGCGCCAAGGCTGCCGCTGGCGCCGGCACTGGCGCCCCTGAGCGGTGGCGGACCCTGGGCTTGCGGCGCACGCCGCGGCCAGGCCTGGCAGGCGGCAAACGTGCCCGCAAGCAGGATGAGCAGGACCTTCATCGATGCCCTCCATGCGATACCCGCGTTCGACCGCATGGCGCCCGCGGCGGTTCCCGGGGCTTGCGCTCAGCGCAGTCCCGGAATGGTGAAGCCGCCGTCGATGAGGATGGTCTGACCCGTCACGAACGCGGCCTCGCTGGATGCCAGCCAGGCGGCCGCATTGGCCAGGTCTTCCGGCCGGCCCAGCCGCTTGAGGGCAGCGTGCCCGGCCAGCGCCTGCCTCAGCGTATCGGGCACGCCGGCGCCCGTGAACATCGGCGTCTCGACCACGCCCGGCGCCAGGTTGTTCACGCGGATGCCCTGCGGGCCGACCTCGAGCGCCAGCGCGCGCGTCATCGCGTCGATGCCGGCCTTGCTGGCGGCATAGGCGCTGCTGCCGGCGTTGGACGCCTGGGCCACGAACGAGGAGGTGTTGATGATGACGCCGCGCGTGCCGGCCGCCAGCATGGCGCGGATCGCGGCGCGCGCCACCAGCCACACGCCGCGCAGGTTGGTGGCGATGATGGCGTCGAAGTCCGCCACGTCCATCTGCGCGATCGGCGCCTGGGTGCCGAGCACGCCCGCATTGTTGAAGGCGATGTCAAACCGGCCGAAGGCCTCGAGCGTGCGCGCGACGGCGGCATCGGCCTGCGCCTCGTCGGCGACGTCGGCCTGGATCCCGATCGCATCGCCACCGCTGCGGCGGATCGCCTCGGCCACCGCCTCGAGTTTGTCGAGGGTGCGGCCAACCAAGGCGACGCGGGCGCCTTCGCGCGCGAATTTCAGCGCCGCCGCTTCGCCGATCCCGCTGCCGGCGCCCGTGATGAGCGCCACCTTGCCCTGCAGCCTTCCAGTCCTGTTGTCCATTTTTGCTGCCTTCGTATTCATGAGGCGCTCATCTTAATGCTGGACGATCCAGTTATAATCCGCTCAAATCCAACCATAATGATGAACAGGATTCATGAATGCGCGGCGTTGAATATGCAGAACTGGAAGCCTTCCTGGCGGTCGCCCGCGAAGGCAGCTTCCGCGCCGCGGCCGAGGCGCTGGTGGTGTCGCCGTCCGCGATCAGCCATACCATCCGCACGCTCGAGGAGCGCCTGGGCGTGCGCCTGTTCCACCGCACCACGCGCAGCCTGTCGCTGACCGGGGAAGGCGCCAGCCTGCGCGCGCGCATCGCGCCGGCCTTCGACACCATCGCGCAATCGGTCCTGGACGCCAGCCGCGGCGCCGAACGTCCGTCGGGCACGGTGCGGCTGACGGCGCCGCGCATCGCCGCGCGCATGATGCTGGAGCCCGCGCTGCCGGCCTTCCTGCTGCGCTATCCGGAGATCCGGGTCGAGGTCGACGTCGACGACCGCCTGGTCGACAGCGTGGCCGAAGGCTTCGACGCCGGCATCCGGCTCGGCGACGTGGTCGGCGCCGACATGGAATGCCGCGCGATTTCTTCGCCGCTGCGCGGCCTGTTCGTGGCCGCGCCCGATTACCTGGCCCGCCACGGCACGCCAGCCACGCCCGAGGCGCTGCACACGCACGCGTGGCTGAACATCCGTTTGTCCAATGGACGCCTGATGCCGTGGGAGTTCGAACGCGGCGGCGAACGCAGCACCGCCAGCCGCCCCGGCCCGCTGGCCAGCAACGACCTGCAGCTGCTGATCGCGGCGGCGCTGGCCGGCTGCGGCATCGCCTGCGTCACCCGGGGCACCGTCGACGAGGAATTGCGCAGCGGGCGCCTGGTCACCGTGCTGGATGCGTGGTCGGAGCCGTATCCGGGCTGGTTCCTCTATTATCCGAAGGGACGCCTGCTGGCGCCGGCGCTGCGGCTGCTGCGCGACCATTTGGCCGAAGGCATCGAGGCTTGAGCAGCGCTGCGCTCTGCTACACTCATCCACCGCTACCCCTCCATTCGCGAGCGACATGATGACCGGTGCATTCACTGCCCGCCCCTTCGAACCCGACCTGCTGTGGCGCTGGCTCGCCGCCCGCTCGATTGCGCGCGGCCTGCCGCTGCCTGTGCCCGACCATGGCGGCATGCGCGTCGATACCGGGTCGGCGGACGAAGTGCGGCGCTACCTGTTCGCTGGCGTTTTACCTGCCCTCTTCGAGCTGGCCGCAACGATCGAACTCCCGAAGGTCTACATCAAGGTGTGCGCCGCCGCCGGCGAGGTGCACGGCCTGCCGCCGCGCTGGCGCGTACGGCATTCCGGCTACCTGATGGCGCAGGACGGCCCGCCCTGCGACCTGCCGGCGCCGCTGCCGGGCCATCGCATCGAGTGCGAGCAGGACGACGCGGTGACGGCTGTGCGCATCCTGGCCGGCGACGGCACGGTGGCCGCCAGCGGCTACGCTGCCGAGCACGCCGGCGTCTTCATCCTCGACCGCATCCTCGTCGATCCAGCCCACCGGCGGCGCGGGCTGGGCCGGGCGCTGGTCACCGCCTTGTGCTCGATGCAGCGCGCGGGCGCATCACGGCGCGTGCTCGTCGCCACCGATGAAGGTTGCGCGCTGTATTCGACGCTGGGCTGGCACGTGCTGTCGCCGTACACGACAGCCGTGATTCCGGCGCCCTCTCAATAATCGACCGGATAATCCTTCTTGAAGACCTGGCCCGCAAACGCCTTCTTCTGGGTCCAGTCCTGCGCCGGGCTGGTCCAATAGGAATCCGTGGCCGGCAAGCCCAGCGCCAGGAAGCTCTCGGAGGCGATGTACATGCTGCCGTTGTTCGAATACCAGTCGCCCAGCGTCGGCTGGTGGCCGACGAAACCGATCGTCAGGTAGCCGTCCTTGGTGAAATTCGAAGGTTCGCTCCACACCGCCTTGTGCACGGCCTGCAGCGCCGCCCGCACCTGCCCTTCCGGCAGGCTGGCCGGCAGCTGCTTGCGCCAGGCCAGCAGGGCCAGCGGCTGGAAGGCGGCGGTGCGGTAGGTCAGCGAGCGCCCGATCGGCGGGTAGGTCCCGGTGGGCGAGATGAAGCGCTCCAGGTGTTCGCCGTAGCGCTGCATGCGTTTCAGGGCCTGGGCGCGCAGCTCGGCCGGCTTGCCGTTCCAGAACGGCGCCTTGTGGCGCTCCAGCACTTCCAGGATCTCGAGCAGCATCGGCTGCATCACGTAGGCGTTGTAGTAGTCGAAGTGGAAGGCTTCACCATCCTTGATCCAGCCGTCGCCCACGTACCACTCGTTGATCTTGCGGACCGCGACGTTGGTGCGCATCGGGTCGGCTTCCTCCCCCACCGACAGCAGGAAGGCTTCGTTCATGGCCGCGAACAGCATCCAGTTGATGTAGGGCGGCTCGATGCGGCGCAGCCCCTTGATCTCGGCGACGATGCGCTGTTTCGTCGTGGCGTCGAGCGGTTCCCACAAGGCCTTCGGCGCGCGCATCAGGGCGTTCGTGAAATAAGCCGCGTCGACCAGCGCCTGGCCGTGGCCGCGCCAGGCCAGGTAGTCCGGGCTGGCCGGGTCGACCGAATGCGCATAGCTTTGCAGGGCCTGCTGGCGCAGGCGGGCGCGGGTGCGGCCTTCGGGCGTGTCGTCGTCCGGCAGCGCCAGCCAGGGCGCGAGGCCGGCGATCAGGCGGCCGAAGCATTCGAGGTAGGCGACCTTCGGGTCGCGGCCGTCCCAGGTCGGGCTCAGTTCCAGGGCGAAGTTCTTGTGCAGTTCGCCGCGCGCCATGTTGGACAGGACCGGGTCGGCCATCTTTTGCAGCAGGCCGACCATCCAGGCGCGGTCGTTGCCGGGTGCCGCCTGCGCGGGCGCGGCGATGGCGCCGTCCGTGGCAGCGATGCTGCCGAGGGCGCTGCCGGCCATCAGCGATCCCATGAAGTGTCGTCGTTTCATTGAATTTCCCTATTCAAGGCCCGTAGGGTGGGCACCCCGTGCCCACCAACGTTATGCGATATGCAGGCGTTACGCCCCGCTCACCAGCCGCTCGCCCACGTAGGCGCGGTAGTGGCGGATGCGCCCGGTCACGCCTTCCTTGCCCTGGCGCGGCGTGTAGCGCAGGCCGGCCACCTCGACCGTCTTGCCAAGGTCGATCACCAGGCGGTGCGGGTGGCTGGCGCTGCCCGTACTGTAGGCCGTGTGCCAGTAATCGCTGTTCTGGCCATTGATGGCGTTCAGCGCGCCGCCATCCTCCTTGTTCGCTTCCTCGCTGCTGACGTAGGCGATGGTCCAGCCGGACTGCTCGATGGTCTTGCCGTCCGGCCCCAGCAGCGCCAGTTCGGCCACCGCCGCATATTGCTTGCCGTCGAAGGCGTCGAGCGACTCCAGGCAGAACTGGCGGCCGCGCACCGGCGCTGCGAAGCGCACTTCCTGGGTTGCCGAGCCGGGCGCGAATTCGGCATCGATCGCCGGTTTCACGCCGTCCAGCTGCAGCGTCGCCGTGTTGGCCGGGCGCGGCAGGTCGCGTTCGCGGTGCAGCTGGTCGAGGATGGGCTGTTCCAGGCCGGCGATGCGTGCCTCCCTTGGTCCAGTCAAATCCAGCACCACGACCTCGTTGCGGCCGCGCCGGATCCACGGTCCCGGCAAGTACATGGTCTGGGTCGGGCCGATGCTCCAGTAGCGGCCCAGGCAGCGGCCATTCACCCAGACGATGCCCTGGCCCCAGCCGGACATGTCGAGGAAGGTGTCCGCCGTGCGGCTGGTCTCGAAGCTGCTGCGCCAGAACGCGGCGCCCGCGGAGCGGCCGCGCTTGAAGGCCAGCTTGGGCAGCACGCCGTCGGCATCGAAGTCGATGGCGCGGATTTCCCAGTTCTCCACCGGCTGCGCCGCGCCATCGGCGGTGCGGAACACCACCGGCCCGTGCAGGCCCTTGCGGTCATGGATCTCGACGCCGAAGTTCACGCGCGCGATGGTGTACAGCAGGATCTCGACGACCGCCGGTTTCCCGCGCGCCGGGATCTCGGCCTTGAAGCGGCGGTATCGCGTGTCCATGGTGCCGGCCGGCTTGCCGTCGACGCTGACCCAGGCCAGGTCGCGCACCCTGGCCGCTTCCAGCGTGCCCGCCGGGCCGGCCGGCAGCGTGACACGGTAGGCGATGAGGCCGCGGCTGATGTCGTACTGCTCGATCGGACGCGGCGACGCATCCTTGATGGCGCGCGCCGGCAGGCTCGCCAGTACCGGCACCGACTCCGTGAAGGCGAATGCGGGAATCGCCATCACCGGCTGTTGCGGCGGCGGTTCGGGCAGGGTTTCGCCGGCGGCCAGGAAGGGCGTCATCGCCTGGCGGTAGGCGCTGAACTTGTCGCCGATCCAGCCGGCCTCGCCGATCGGCGCGTCGTAGTCGTAGCTGGTGGTGTCGGGCCGGAACGGGCGGTCGCAGCCGCCCCACAGGCCGAAGGTGGTGCCGCCGTGCGCCATGTAGAGGCTGAACGAGCCGTTCGCCTCCAGCATGGCGGCGATGTCGGCCACCGCCCCTTCCACCCCGCCGCGGCGATGCGGCGCGCCCCAGGTGTCGAACCAGCCCGAGTAGTATTCGCCGCACATCAGGGGCCCCTGTTGCACCGCGGCCAGCGCCTTGAAGCCGGCCTGCGGGTCGGTGCCGAAGTTCGCCACCGAGAACAGCTCGGGGATGTGGGTCTTGGCCACCGCATTCGTCGGATTGCACTGGAACAGCGGCACGTCGAAGCCGGCATCCAGCGTCGCCTGGCGCAGCGCGCGCATGTAATCGAGGTCCTTGCCGAAGAAGCCGTATTCATTCTCGACCTGCACCATCAGGATCGGGCCGCCGTGGGTGAGCTGTTGCGGCGCCAGCGCGCGGCCGACTTCACGCAGCCAGCGTGTCGCGGGTTTCAGGTAGGCCTCGCTGCGGGTGCGCAGGAAGGCGTCGCCCGGCTGCTTCAGCAGCCACCAGGGCAAGCCGCCCATCTCCCACTCGGCGCAGGCATACGGGCCGGGGCGCAGGATCACCCACAGGCCTTCCTGCTGCGCCAGGCGGCAGAATTCGGCCGCGTCGCGCTGGCCGGCCCAGTCATATTTCCCCTCGCGCCACTCGTGGTAATTCCAGAACAGGTAGGCGCAGACGGTGTTCAGGCCCATCACCTTGATCAGCTTCAGGCGGTGGACCCAATACTCGCGCGGCACGCGGGCGAAGTGCATCTCGCCGCAGCGGATCTGCAGCGGCTTGCCGTCCAATAGAAAATCCTTGGGGCCGATGATAAAACGGTGGGAAGCGGCGGCGTGCACGATGCCGGTCATCGGCAGCAATGCTGCGCCAGCCGCTGCGGCGGCGCCTTGCAGCAGGCGGCGACGTGGGAAGTCTGTCTTCATCTATTTATAGTCTTATCGTTCAAGGAAGTGCGCCATCTCGGTCGCCGCCAGCAAGAAGGCGCCGACGCCGAAGGGCGCGGTCGATTCCTGGTTCACGACCTGGCCGGGAATGGCGCGCTCGCCGATCGGCTGCACGTAGCCCAGCTTGCCGTCGGCCTGCAGCGCGACCTGGCTCAGGAAGCGCCAGCCGCGCAGCAGCGTCGGGCCGTACTCGGTGCGGTCCAGGTAGCCGTTGTTGATGCCCCAGGCATAGGCATACGTGAAGAAGGCGGTGCCGCTGCTTTCCGGCCCCGGGGCCTGGGCCGGATCCAGCAGGCTGCGGGTCCAGTAACCCTCCGCCTGCTGCGCCGGCTTCAGGGCCGCGGCCATGCGCTTGAAGCGCTCGACGATCAAAGGGCGCACCGGGTGCTCCAGCGGCAGGTCGCCCAGCACCTTGGCAAACGCGGCGAACACCCAGCCGTCGCCGCGCGCCCAGAAGTCCTTGCCGCCGTTGGCGCTGGTGTGCTTGGGGTAGACGTACTTGGCGTCGCGGTAGTACAGGCCGGCCTCCTGGTCGTACATCAGCTTGTCGGCGTAGGTGAAATATTCCTGCAGCTTGTCGAGGTAGCGCCTGTCGCCGGTGACCTTGTACAGCTTGGTCATCACCGGCATCACCATGTACAGGCCGTCGGCCCACCACCAGTAATCGCTGTTGGGGGTGCTCATCTCGTAGTCGATCACCTCGCGCGCGCGGGCGATGCGGCGCGGGTCCTTGCGCCGGTCCAGCTGGTACAAATCGATATAGGTCTGGAAGCAGACCTGCCAGTCGCCGAACAGCACGTGCTCGGGCGTCTCGCCGTAGGTGTACTTCCACTTGCTCTTGTCATCAAGGGCGGCGCCGCGCCAGCCGTTGTGCTCCGCCCAGGCGGTCGAGTAGGCGCGCCAGGCCTCGTTGCGGGTCAGCGCGTAGGCGGCCATGTTCCCGGTGTGGTAGGCGGCCACGTCCCAGAACGGCCATTGCTCGGGCTTGTTGTTGCGCTGCCAGTAGCCGTTGGCACGCTCCAGGGCGGCCAGCACCTGGGCGCGCGTGACCGGCGCCTCATTGGCTGCCACGGCAAAGGCCGGCAGGCCGATGGCGACGGCCGGGACCGCGGCCAGCGCAAGTTTCAGATACAGTCGTCTCGTCATGGGGTTTTCCTTATTGAGTCCGCGGCTGCCACTGCAGCACCCGCACCGGGGACGGCGGCACGCTGGCCACGCCCTCGCCGTCCACCTGGCGCACGCCCTGGTGGAACAGGTGCAGCACGCCCCGGCGCCGCCACAATTCGCTGTCGTAGGTCGGTTCCCAGGCGCCGACCGGCGCAGTGTCCAGGTCTTCCACCTGCCAGCGCTTCGCAGCGAAGCTGGCGATGCGCGCCACCGACACCCGCTCGCCCCGCTCGGCATCGCGGAACACCAGCAGGCCGCCCGGGTCATTGCCCTTCTGGTCAACCAGGATCTGCGGCCGCGCGATCGGGATCGCCTTGGTGCCCATGCCGCTGAGCGAGAATGGCGTACGCCGGAAGTCGAGGTCGAGCCTTCGCCAGGCGCTGCCGGTGTTGTACAGCACGCGGTATTGCGGCACGGCGCTGCCCTGGTCACGCCAGTAGCTCGCAATGTACGGATGGCCGGCGCCGTCGAAGGACATCGAGGTCTGGTTGATCAATTCGCTGCCCTGCGGGATGCGCGCCGCATACTCGGCGCTGGCGGCAAGGATCGGCAGCGCATAGGGTTTGCCCGTGCTGTCTTCCCAGTGCGCACCGCCGTCACGCGAGCGCGCATAGGCCATGTCGTGGTTGCTGGCCACGTCCGGGGTCTCGCGCCACACCCAGGACACGTGGATGGTGCCCTGCGCGTCGACACAGGCCTGCCAGTAGGCGTTCCTGCGCCCTTCCCCGCTGATCAGGTTATCGGCCACGCGGCGCCAGCCGCCGGCCACGTCGTAGCGGTTCAGCACCAGGTTGCCGCGCCCCGAGCCGCCGTCGCGGTACAGGAAGATCAGGCCGCCGTCCGGCATGCGGAAGAACTCGGGGTAGGACACCGAGCGCTCGTCGCGCCCGAGCATGGCCGCCTCGACCAGGTCCAGGCTGCCCGGCGCCGTGCCGCGCGCATAGTGCAGGCCGTTGTTGTGGTGGTCCCAGGCCATGTGCAGGATGCCGGCGCCGTCGACCATGATGCTGATCGCGTTGTGGGCATCCTTCAGCGAGCCCGTGTAGGCGGTGCGCTGCACGGTCCAGGCATCGCTGCCCAGCTTTCGCTTGCCCAGCACGACGTGGCCATCCACGTCATACCAGGCGATGTACTGGCTCGTGCCGTCGCTGACCAGCGCGTTCTTGCGGAACACGGCAACGTTGACGGAATTGCCGGCCCAACCCTGCCCCACCTCGCTGAAGCTGACGGCGGGTGCGGAGGCTTGCGGCGCCGCGCAGCCGGCCATCAAACCACCCGCCACCAAACTAAAAGCCAGGCGCATCACAGCTTGCCGCGCAGGCCGAACTTGATCGTGCGGCCATCGTACTTCGCGTAATCCATCCTCGTCCTTTTTCCGGTGCCGTACTGGCCGCTCGCATCCTCGAAGTAATCATACGTCAAGGTGTTGGTCAGGTTCAGCGCGTCCAGGCGCAGCTCCAGGTTCTCGCTGATCTTGTAGCTGATCGTGCCGTCCAGGTATCCACGCGCGGCGCGCCAGCGGATCAAGTCGTCGCCGTTGTTTTTCGGGTTGTCCCCGTGCAGCGAGCGGCCCTTGTAGTTGTAGGACAGGCGCGTGGCCCACGGTCCCTTCTCGTAGTACGTCGTGAAGCTGTAGGCGTACTTCGGCACCGAGTTGACCTCGATCTCCTTGCCGGCGTTGGTGATCCACTTCTGGCTGTTGAAGGGGTCGATGTGGGTGTAGCTGGCCAGCGCGCCCAGGCCCTTGAAGGGTTCGGGCAGGAAGCTGAAGTCCTGCTGGTAGGCCAGCTCGTAGCCTTTCAGGACCTGCTTGCCGGCGTTGGTGTAGGTGCGCAGCGTCATCGGCAGGTTCGGGTCGACGCGGCCGCTGGCATCCTGGAAGATGGCGCCCAGCGCCGTATCCGGCAGGCCGAGGGCGCCGAAGGTGGTCTGGGTCGTGGTCGATACCGTGGCGTCGGTCAGCTCCTTCCTGAAGTAGGCGGCCGACAGCAGGCTGCCGCGCTGGAAGTACCATTCCAGCGCCGTGTCCATGTTCTTCGACTGCTGGGGTTTCAGGTTCGGGTTGCCGGAGGTGGCCGTGTTGTCGAACATGTTCGGGATCACGGTCTGGGCCGCGATGATCGACAGCGAGGCGCGGCTGATGGTCTTGCCGTACGAGGCGCGCCAGATCAATTCGTCGGTCAGGTCATACGCGGCGCTGACCGCCGGCAGCACATTGGTGTACTTGCCGCTTTCCTGGTTCGGCAGGTAGTCGTTGCCGCTCTTCTGGAAGTTGTCGATCCCGAGCTCCGTCTGCGACCAGCGCACGCCGGCGTTGATGCGCAATTCGCGCGCCAGCACCTGGCCCTTGAAGTCGGATTGCACGAAGCCGGTCGACACCTTTTCGGTGGCCGAGAAGCTCTGCGCCGGCGTGAAGGCGGCGCCGGTGTTGTAGGCCAGCGGATCGTAGGTCGAGAACACGTAGTCGCGCGTGAAGGTGCCGAAGCGGTGCGGCCAGCCGGCGCCCATGTCCAGGTTGGAGATCGGCAGGTCGGCCACCATGTTGCTGCGCAGGCCGGCGTCGCCGATGCCGACCAGCTTGGCCTTCATGCCGGCGGTGCCGTTGCGCTTCTCGACGCCCTTGCTGGTCTGGACCCAGACCAGGCCGCCCTTCAGGTGCCCGGTCCAGCCGGCAAACAGGTCGTAGTCGTAGTCCAGCACCAGGCGCGCCTGCCGGCCCTTGTCGGTCTCGCGGGTCCAGCCGGTGGTGATGTCGAAGCCGGTGAAGTTGGCGGGATTGGTGTAGTCGACCGGCGAGGACATCGACGGATACACGTGGTCGGACCCGTAGTCGATGGTGGAATCGACGCCGAAGATCTGGCCGGACATGGTGTCCGAATAGCTCATCGCATCGCTGTTGTTGGCGCTGAGCTGGCCGGTCAGCACGAGGCCGGGGCGCGCGGCCCAGCGGCCGTTCAAGGCCAGGTAGCCGAACTTGGTCTGGTCTTCGCCATAGGTCACGCCGCTGCTGTACGAGGTATTGCCGAAGGTACCGGTCAGGAGGTTCGAGCCGGGGTCGATCTGCACGTTCAGCGGTACGAAACCGTTGTGGCCCGCCTGCCCGGCCGGCGCGTTGCGGTTGGTGGTCTTGCTGTTGCGGATCAGGAGGCCGTAGTACAACTCGTCGCGGCTGTTCTGCAGCTTGGAATACAGGCCGTCCAGGCTGATGTTCAGGTCCCCGTCCTTGAATTGCAGGGAGCTCACCAGGCCGTCGCGCTCGCGCCGGTTCTGCGAGCCGTAGAAGCGGTAGATGCGCGGCAGGAAGGCGTTGTCGATCTGGCTGCGCGTGTAGCCGGACAGGTTGGCGCGCGGGTCGTCGTAGTCGAGGGTGACCGCGAAGTTGCCCAGCACCGGGTTCTGGCTGCCGTTGCGCGAGCTGTTGTAGCCGCCGGTGGCTTCGAAGCCGGAGCGGTTGTTGACCGCCTTGGAGTGGGCGGCGCCGGCCAGGAAGCCCCACTTGCCCCAGGTGTTCGAGTACAGCGCAAAGCCCATCGGGTCGGCTTTCTCGGACATCGTGTTGTACGAGCCGGTGAGCGCGTAGCGGATGGTGCGCTTCGGGTTGTCGAAAGGGCGCGGGGTCTGCAGGTCGACCACGCCGCCCATGCCGCCCTCGCTCAGTTCGGCCAGCGGGGTCTTATAGAAATCGACGCGGCCGAACAGTTCGGAGGCGAACACGTCGTAGTTGAAGCCGCGCGCCGCGCTGCCGATGGTGCTGGTGGACGTGGTGTTGACCGGGGCGCCGTTCAGCGTGGTGACGGAATATTCGGTCGGCAGGCCGCGGATCGAGATGCGCTGGCCCTCGGCCGAGCTCTCGTCGCGGTTCAGGATCACGCCCGGCACGCGCTGCAGCGATTCGGCGATGTTCGCTTCCGGGAACTTGCCGATGTCCTCGGCGACGATGGAATCGCGCACGCCGATCGCCTGCTGCTTCAGGTTCAGCGCCTTTTGCAGGCTGGAGCGGAAGCCGGTGACGACCACGGTGTTCGAGTTGCCGCCGCTGTTGTCGCCATTGCCGGCATTGTCGCCGGCCGGCGGCGTGGCATCCTGCGGCGCCGAGTCAGGGGTGGCGGGGGTAGCGGTTTCCTGGGCCAGCGCGCTGGACCCGTATGCCGCGGCCAGGGCCAGCGGCAGCACCGTGGCCAGTATCTTCTTTCTCATGTTGTCTCCTCTGCGAGCCTCGTTGGACTGCTTGTTGTAGGAAGATGGATCCAGGCTGTCTGCCTTTCGAAGATACTTGCATGTCAGCCACATGGTTACGTTACCATGTGCTTTGTATTGACTCAACAACATCAACTCGGCAATCGTGCACAGGGCTAAGCCACTGATTTGTATGAAAAAATCTTGCTTTTTCAGTAAATGGCTGTGGTATCGTAACCACATTACGCACGGAAATCGTCATGCCATCGATCATGATCGGGCTCGACGGCCGCAAACACTCAACATGATGATCAATTGGGAAGGCCCATGCCCAAAGCCAGCAAACTGAGCGAAGTCGCCCGGCTCGCCGGTGTGTCGCCGATCACCGCCTCGCGCGCCATCCGCGGCACCGGCTACGTATCGACCGAGGCGCGCGAGCGCATCATGGCCGCCGCCGAGCAGCTGAACTACACGCCGGACCTGCTGGCACGGCGCATGCGCGGCGACAAGAGCAAACTGATCGGCGTCTTCCTCAACAACTACGGCCCGGTGGTGCTGCACGAACTGGTGCGCGCGATCGGCGAACAGGCGCGGAAGCTCGATTACGACCTGCTGTTGTTCAACGCCGACCGCTTCGACAGCCCGGCGCGCATGCCCACCTGCGGCACCCTCAGCAAACTGTGCGACGGCCTGGTGCTGGTGATGCCCACCGCCGACGACGGCTTCCTCGACGCCGCCGTGCGCCAGCAGCTGTGCTGCGCGCTGGTCTGCTTCGATGCGCGCCAGCTGGCGCTGCCGACCGTGGTGCTGGAAAACCGCGCGGGTGCGCGCACCGCGGTGGAACATCTGCTGGGACTCGGCCACCGCCGCATCGCCTTCATCGCCGGTTCCGCGCGCACCGGGCAAAGCCTGGAACGCGAGCACGGCTACCTGGACGCGCTGCGGGCGGCCGGCATCGAACCCGATCCGGCGCTGGTCGTCGACGGCGCCTTCAACCAGCCGGGCGGTTTCGCGGCCACCGAACGCCTGCTCGCGCTGAAACATCCGCCGACTGCGATCTTCGCCGCCAACGACGAGATGGCCTTCGGCGCCATCGATGCCATCGCCAGCCGCGGCCTGTCGGTGCCGGCCGACGTGTCGGTGGTCGGCTTCGACGACATCCCGACCTCGAGCTACGTGTTCCCGCGCCTGACCTCGATGCGCCCGCCCTACGAGGCGCTGGCCGCGCGCGCCGTGCGCGAAGTCGTCGACATGATCGAGGGCCGGCCGCCGGCCGCCGCGCGCATCCCTTTCGACACCGAACTGGTGCTGCGCGATTCGACCGGACCGCTGCGGCAACGCTGAACGAGCCCGGACATGCCCACGCCCGCCAGCGCGCGCCTCCAGGCCGGCACCCTGCGCTACAGCGCGTGGGGCCTGCTGGCCGTGGCGGGCTGGCTGCTGGTGGGCGAACTCGGGATCGCCGTGCGCGAGCGCTGGGCCCAGCCGATCGGGCTGGTCGTGCTGCGCAACGTCGGCGCCTCGGACACCGGCGTGGCCATGCTGCTGTCGACCGTCCCGGCCCTGATCAGCCTGTTATTGGTGCCGGCCATTGGCCTGCGCTCGGACCGCTGCCGCAGTCCCTGGGGCCGGCGCCGCCCTTTTCTGCTGGCGAGCGCGCCGCTGGGCGCCATCGCCATGCTGTGCGTGGCCGCGGCGCCGGCGCTGGCCGCCGCCACCGACAATCTGCTGGGCGCCTGGTCCCCTGGGCGCAAGACGCTCGACATGGCTTACTTCTGCCTGTTCTGGACCGTGTTCGAAGCGGCGGCCATGACCACCGTCGCCCTGTTCAGCGGCCTGGTGAACGACGTCATGCCGCGCGGGATGCTGGGCCGCTTCTACGCCGCCTTCCGCATCGTCGGGCTGGGCGTGGCGATTTTATTCAACATGTCCCTGTTCGCGCTGGCCGATGCCTGGCTGGTCGAACTGCTGGTGGCGATCGCCCTCGTGTTCGGGTTGTCCGTGCCCTTGATGTGCCTGATGGTGCGCGAGGGGCGCTATCCGGCGCCGGATGCCATGCAGGATGCCATACCAACGGCTGCGCATGGCCGCCTGTCGCTGGCACGCAGCCAGCTGGCGCAGTGCTGTGCCCAGCGCCGCCACGTCTGGGCCTTCGTCGCCTTCATGCTGGCGGCGGTGACCTTCGGCCCCTTCAACACCTTCTCGCAGAACTACGCGCTGGCGCTGGGCCTGTCCAAGGCCGAACTGGGAACGCTGACCGCATCGGCGTATGCGGTGTCGATCCTGACTGCCTTCGGCATCGGCTGGCTGTCCGACCGGGTCGGCTCGGTACGCGTGTCCGCCGCGACGATGGCCCTGTACTGCGCGATCGCGCTGGGCGGCTGCCTGCTGGTGCAGGGCGCCGCCTCGTTCCGCTGCTTCTACCTGGCGCACGTGATTGTATCCGGCGCCTATTTCACGGCCGCCGCGGCGATGCCGATGGACCTGTTCCCGCGCGCCGAATTCGTGCGCTACAACTCGAGCAAGGACATCATGGTCGCGCTGGCCAATATCCTGGTCGGCACCTGCCTCGGACCGCTGCTGGATTGGTCCGGCCACGACTACCGATTGACGCTGGCCTGCGCCGCGCTGTTCTCGCTGCTGTGCCTGGGCTGCCTGGGACGGCTGCTGGCGCGTCCACCCTCCGCCGCCGCGTCCGGGACGCTGCTGCCGCCGGTCGCCGGCGAAGCCTGACCAGAGCGCCTCTCAGGCGCAGCCGTCCACCAGCAGCACGGGCACGCCATTCCAGGCCACCGCCACCAGGGCCAACAAGGCGCCGATGAAGGCGATCCAGTCGAGCAGGCCATGTTCGCGCCCGCTGTGCCGCACCAGTACGCCGCGCCCGCGCCAGGCCAGCCAGGCGCAGACCAACAGCGCCGCCACGGTCGCGCCGCCCAGCAGCCGCAGGTCCGGTCCATCCGGGCGCAGGCCCGCCGGCGTGCACTGCGCCGCCGCCAGTCCGTAGCAGAAGGCGAAGTGCAGTATCCACACCAGCATCGGCAGGATGCCGCGCCACATGCGCGCGAAGAAGTGTTCGTTGCGCCGCGCGTTCACGCCGCCTCCATCAGGAGCGGCACCATGCGCACCGCCGCCAGCCAGGCGATGCCCTGCAGCGTGGTGTAGTGCCAGATCAGGGCGATGTTGTCGAGCGTGGCGCGGCTGCGCCCGTCCAGCAGGCCGCGCCAGGCGCGCAGCGCCAGGTAGGGCGCGAGCAGTGCCAGGATCACGATGTGCAGGCCCTGGTAGGCGGCCAGCGCGGCCACCGCCGCGCCCCAGCCGCTGGCCGCCGGCGCCAGGCGGGCTTGGCCCAGGCCGTGCAGGTCGACGCCGAAGGCCGCCAGCGCGCACGCCAGCGCCGCCAGCACCAGCCAGGGCAGGCGGCGCCGGCCGAGCGCGCGCGTGGCCAGCCAGACCAGCACGGAGCCAAGCACCAGCAGAGCGCCCGACAGCCAGGCCTGCCCGGCGGGCGGCAGCGCGCTGCCCGGCGGCGGGCACACCTGCAGGCGCATCGAAATGTGCAGGTAAGTAAAGGCGAAGGAGGCGAAGATGCTGGCGTCCACCACCAGCATGATGATGGTGGCCCACCACGAGTGCGAGGCGCGCCCGGTCGCGCCGACCGGCAGCGTGCAGCCCGCGCCGGCCTCGATCTCGGACTGCGCCGGCTGGCGGTCGGATTGCCACATCCAGCCCATGGTCGAACCGATCGCCACGATGCCGAGGATCCAGGCCAGCGTGTACAGCTTGACCGTCAGCAGCAGGAAGAAGGCGGCGGTGCCGAAGGCGGCCAGCATCGGCAGCCAGCTGTCCCCGGGCAGCACCAGCAGGTAGCGCGGTTCCGCGCCGACCGGGCTGGTGGCGATGGTCTCGCGGCGACCGGTGGCGGTCTGCGGCAGGTAGTGCCGCCCTTCTTCCACCTCTTGCGCCAGGCCGGGATGGTCCCACAATGGATTGGCGGAATCGACGCGCGGGATGCTGCGGTTGCCGTAGTCCTCGGACGTCAGCCACTCCAGCGTGGATGCGTTCCACGGGTTGCCGACCCGGCGCTCCGGGCGGCGCAGCGTGCGCACGGCGTCCACCGCGAACAGCGCCACGCCGGCTGCGAACACGAAGGCGCCGACGGTGGACAGCATGTTCAGGCCGTTCCAGCCGAGGTCTCCCGGGTAGGTGTAGACACGGCGCGGCATGCCCAGCAGGCCCGTGATGTGCATCGGGAAGAAGGCGAGATTGAAGCCGCCGAACATCATCCAGAACACCCATTTCGCCCAGGCCTCGGACAGGCGGTTCCCGTTGACGAGGGGGATCCAGTAGTACATGGCGGCGAACACCGGGAACACCATCCCGCCGATCAGCACGTAGTGGAAGTGGGCGACGATGAAATAAGTGTCGTGCACCTGCCAGTCGAAGGGGATCACCGCCACCATCACGCCGGTCAGGCCGCCCAGCACGAAGATGAACATGAAGCCGAGCAGGAACAGCGTGGGCGCACCGCGCTGTACGGTGCCCTTCCACAGCGTGCAGATCCAGGCAAACACCTGGATCGCGGTCGGCACCGCCACCGCCATGCTGGCCGCGGACACGAAGCTCATCTCGAGCACGCCCAGGCCGGCGGTGAACATGTGGTGCGCCCACAGGCCGAAGCTGAACACGCTGACCCCGACCAGCGCGGCAATCACCGCGCGCCGTCCCACCAGCCTGGTTGCGGCGATGGTCGGGATCATGGTCGACACCATGCCGGCCGCCGGCAGGAAGATGATGTAGACCTCGGGGTGGCCGAAGAACCAGAACAAATGCTGCCACAGCAGCGGGTCGCCACCGCGCTCGGCGATGAAGAAGGGCCAGTCGAAGGCGCGTTCCAGTTCCAGCAGCGCGGTGCCGGCGATCACCGCCGGGAAGGCGAACACGATCATCACCGCCACCACCAGCATGGCCCAGGCGTACACCGGCATCTTCCCGAGGGTCATGCCCGGCGCGCGCGTGAAAAAGATGCCGATGATCAGCTCGATGGCGCCGGCGATCGCCGAGATCTCGATGAAACCGATCCCGAGCAGCCAGAAGTCGGCGTTCAGCCCCGGCGAGTATTTGGTGCCGGTGAGCGGCGGGTACATGAACCAGCCGCCGTCAGGCGCCAGGCCGACGAACAGCGTGCAGAAGAAGGCCAGGCCGCCGAAGGCATAGGCCCAGTAGGCATAGGCGGACAGGCGCGGGAAAGGCAGATCGCGCGCGCCCAGCATGTTGGGCAGCAGGTAGACCGCGATCGCTTCCACCACAGGAATCGCGAACAGGAACATCATCACCGTGCCGTGCATGGTGAAGACCTGGTTGTAGGTCTCGGCGCCGAGGAAGGTATTGTCCGGCACCGCCAGCTGGGTGCGCATCAGGAGGCCCAGCACGCCGGCCAGCAGGAAGAACAGCAGCGCGGTGCCGATGTACAGCAGGCCGATGTTGGTGTTGTTCACCGACGAGAAGAAGCGCCAGCCGCTCTGCGTGCGCCAGACCGCCTCCAGGCGTTCCAGCTCGCCCGCGGGGCGCGGCGCGGGATTCGGCAGCGGCTTGGTTTCGCGCGCCGTCATTTCAAGGCCTCCAGCCAGGCCGCCAGCGCCTGCAGCGATGCATCGTCGATGCCGGCGGCGGCCGGCATGAACACGCCGCGCTTGACCGCCTGCGGGTCGGCGATCCATTCGGCCAGCGTGCCGCGGTGGTTGCGCAGGGTGCCGGCGCCGATCTGCATGCGGCTGCCGATGTGGGTCAGGTCGGGGCCCAGGCCCGCGCTCGCGTGGTCCGGGCTGCCCTCGGTCACGCCGCGGATCATATGGCAGGTCTGGCAGCGCTGGTCCAGGAAGGCCGCGCGTCCGCGCTCGGCAAGTGCGCCGGCGGCTTTCGCGGCGGGCCGGGCCTGGCTTGCCAGCCAGGCGTCGAATTCGGCCGGCGCGTGGGCCACCACGTGCAACGCCATGCGCGCGTGCTGGATGCCGCAGTACTCGGCGCACTGGCCGCGGTAGATGCCCGGCTTGTCGGCGCGCAGGGTCAGGCCGGTGACGCGCCCCGGGATCATGTCGCGCTTGCCGGCCAGCGCCGGCACCCACAAGCTGTGGATCACGTCGGCCGCGTTCAGGCCGAGGTAGACCGGCTGCCCGACCGGCACGTGGATCTCGTTGGCGGTGGCGAATTCGGTGCCGCTGGCCGGGTCGCGGTAGCGCACTTCCCACCACCACATGCGCGCGGTGGCGGAAATGGCGAGGGCGTGGTTCGAGCCCTGCGGACGCAGCTCGGCGCTGCGCCAGGTGCTCCAGCCCAGCAGCGCGCTCAGGACCACCACCGGAAAGGCGACCCCGGCGCCGGCGATCCACAGGCCGGCGCGCGGCGGACGCGCATGCTGGCGCAGGCTGAGGACCAGCAGCGCCATCACGGCGATGAAGATGACGGCGGCGGCGCTGAACAAGACCCAGGCGAACTGCCCGATGACGGCGGCATCCTGGCCGGCCGGGTGCAGGACGGATTGCAGCGGACCAGCCTCTTGAACCGCCTTCACTTCCAGCGTCATTCGAGCGTGTACAGGTAGGCCGCCATGTGGCGCGCCTCCTGCTCCGAGATGCCCATCGCCGGCATGATGGTGCCGGGTTTCAGTGCGGGCGGGTTGCGCAGCCAGGCCACCATGTTGTCGGGCCGGTTCGGGATGCGCCCGGCGATGTAGCTCAGGCGCGCCATGTGTTCGAGCGAGGGTCCGGTGTCGCCGCCGGCGCCCTGCACGTCCGGGATCACGTGGCAGGTGCCGCACTGGTACTGGGTCACCAGGCGCTTGCCGGTGCCGGCATCGGCGCCGGCCACGCGCGGCTTGCTGACGGCCTCCTGTCCCTTGCTGCAGCCGGCCAGCAGCACGGCGCCGGCCAGGGCAGACATGACGATGTGGCGACATCGGAAAACGGGACGGATAGCGAAGCTGGGCACGGTTGAATTCATGATGGGGCAGAGACTTTTATAATACAGGAGACGATATGTTTTTTTTAACACGATAGGATTCAGTATTCCGCCATGTCCCTGTCCCGCCCCGCCCTGGTCGTCAAGACCGCCGTTCTCACCCTGCTCGCCGCCGGCGTCGTTGCCGCGGCCGTGGGGTTCACGGTGTTGCGCAGCGGCTGGTACGACATCGGCGCGACCACCCAGCACCTGTCCTTCGTCTACAAGCTCCTGGAACAGGGCATGCAGTATTCGGTGCGCCACCATGCGATGGAAGTGGTCACGCCGCCGCTCGGCCAGGCCGAGGCCCTGCGCGGCGCCGCCCTCTACCGCGACAATTGCGCGCAGTGCCACGGCGGCCCGGGCGTGGCGACGGCGGCGCACGGCATGAGCATGCAGCCGGTGCCGGGCCCGCTGGTCGACGCCGCCAGGCGCTGGCGCCCGCGCGAGCTGTACTGGATCACGCGCCACGGCATCAAGATGAGCGGCATGCCGGCCTGGGAATACCACCTGGACGAAGCCGAGACCTGGGCGATCGTCGCCTTCATCAACCGCATGCAGGACATGAGCGCGCGCGATTACCGGACCCTGACCGCGACGCCAAGCGTCCGCGCCGGCGACCAGCGGGAGGCGCGATGAAGACCCCGCACCTGTTACTTGCCATGCTGGCCGCCTGCCTGCTGCTCGCCGGCTGCGGCACGCGCCGCGCCCCCGGCGTCGAAGGCGACCCCGAGCGCGGCAAGGTGGCGCTGGCCCAGTATGGCTGCCGCTCCTGCCACGTGATCCCGGGCGTGACCGGTTCCGAGACCATGGTCGGCCGCCCGCTCGACGGCCTGGCCCAGCGCAAGTTCATCGCCGGGTCGCTGCCCAACAACCAGGCCAACCTGGTGCGCTGGATCCGCAACCCGCAAGCCATCGATCCGGAATCGGCGATGCCGGCGATGGGCGTGACGCAAAACGATGCGCTCGACATCAGCGCCTACCTGCTGACGCTGGAATAAGCGTCAAGCGCCTAACGCGCGCGAGAGATCGCGCACGCCCTCCTCGATCTGGCGCGGCGTGAACGCCGAGAACCCCAGCAGCAGGCCGGGCGCCACCGCGCAGGCCGGCCCGGCCGCCGGATGCGCGTAATAGCCGAGCGGACGCACGTCGATGCCGGCGTCGCGCGCGCGCCGCACGGCGTCGTCCTCGCCGCGGCCATCCGCGAAATGCACGCACAGGTCGAGGCCCGCGTCCGACGGCCCGCAGACCAGCAGCCCTTTCATGCGCGCCTCCAGCGCCGCCAGCAGCGCGGCGCGCCGTTCGCCATACGCCTCGCGCGTGCGCCGGATGTGGCGCGCGAAATGGCCGCCGGCGATGAAGCCGGCCAGCACCGCCTGCGGCGCCGTCGGGGAATGGCGGTCGACCACGTCCTTGGCGCGCACCAGCGGTTCGACCAGCGCCGGCGGCGCCACCACGTAGCCCAGGCGCAGGCCCGGGAACAGCACCTTGGACAGGGTGCCGACGTACACCACGCAGCCGCTGCGGTCCAGGCTTTGCAGCGAGGCCAGCGGCGGGCCGGTATGGCGGTATTCGCTGTCGTAGTCGTCCTCGACGATCCAGGCCCGGCTGGCCTCGGCCCAGCGCAGCAGCTCGAGGCGGCGGCGCAGGCTCATGGTCGTCCCCAGCGGCAACTGGTGCGAGGGCGTGGCGAACACCAGGCGCGCATCCGGATGGTGGGTGGCGGCGTACGCGACGTCCATGCCGTCGGCATCCACCGGCACCGGACAGACGCGCGCGCCGGCCACCGCGAACGCCGCCGCCGCGCCCTGGTAGCCGGGCGACTCGATCCACACGCCGTCGCCCGGCGCCAGCAGCAGCTGGGCCAGCAGGAACAGCGCCTGCTGCGACCCCGAGGTGATGATCACCTGCTCCGGGCTGCAGCGCACCCCGCGCGACGCCTTCAGGTAGGCGCACAGCAGTTCGCGCAGCGCCGGGTGGCCGGCCGCGCCGCCGTAGCCCAGGTCGGCGCCGGCGCCACGCCAGTGCCGCGCCTCCAGCTTGCGCCAGACCTCGAAGGGGAACAGGTCCAGGCCCGGCATGCTGGCGCGGAAGGCGCGCAAGGGCCCGTCATGGTGGCGCACGCGCGCCATGCCCCGGGCCAGCACCTGGCCGCGCGGCGGCAAGGGACGCGCCAGCGGCGGCGCGCCATCCAGGGAGGCGGCGCGCGCCGGCAGCGCAGCGCTGACGAAAGTGCCCTTCCCCACTGTCCCCTCCAGGTAACCCTCGGCCATCAGCTGCTCGTAGGCGGCCAGCACGGTCTGGCGCGACACCGCCAGCAAACCGCACAGCTCGCGCGTGGCCGGCAGGCGCACCGACGGACCGACCTGGCCGGACAGGATCGCTTCCTTCAGCTGCTGGTAGAGCTGGCGGAACAGCGGCGTGCCCGAGGCGCGGTCGAGCGGGGTGGCGGCGAGGATGTCGTGGACGTGCATGGCGTTCCGGAATTGGACCGCTCATCTTCGCCCGTAATGGTCATTTCAGCAAGCCACTACCCGGCCTACCATGGATGCCTTGACCGAGGAGAGCCATGTACATCCCATCCCGCCATGCCGAGACGCGCGTCGAAGCCATGCATGCGCTGATCGCCGCGCACCCGCTGGGCGCCATCGTGCGCGCCGGGGCCGCCGGCCTGGAAGGCGACCACATTCCCTTCGAACTGGTGCCGCCGACCAGGGAGGCGCCGCACGGCCTGCTGCGCGCCCACGTGGCGCGCGCCAATCCGCTGTGGCGCCAGGATGGCGCGTCGGTGATGATTCTGTTCCAGGGTGGATCGGGCTATGTGTCGCCGCTGCGCTACGACCTGGCGGCCGTGGGTGGACGCATGGTGCCGACCTGGGATTACGCCGTCGTGCACGCGCACGGGCAGTTGCGCACAATCGAGGACGGGGACTGGATCCTGGCGCACATGCGCAGGATGACGGTGAAGCAGGAGGGAGAACGCGGCTGGGACGTGGACGACGCGCCGCGCGAGTACATCGACCAGCTGCTGAAGGCGACCGTCGGCATCGAGGTCGCGATCCAGCGGCTGGAAGGCAAGAACAAGCGCTAGCTTATTTGCCTGCTTATTTGCCTGCTTATTTGCCCGCTTATTTGCCCGCGGTGGTGCCCGACTTGGCAGCCGGCATCTGCATGGCGGCCTTCAGGTGCTGCTCGACCACCGGCTTGTGCTGGTCGGCCAGGGCCTTGACGTCCGGATCCTTGATCTTCTTGGCGTCCGCGTTCAGCTTGGCCAGGGTGTCCTTGTGATCCTTCACGCCGCCGTTGGCCATGTAGGCCTTGTCGAAGGCGTCGCCGTTCATTTTTTCCAGCTTGGCCGACATGTCCTTGTGCTTCTTGTCCAGCTCGGTCGGCAGGGTCACGCCTTTTTGCTGGGCGACGGCTTGCACCTTCTGCAGGGCGGCGCCGTGGTCGTCGACCATCTGCTGGGCGAAGGCTTTCACTTCGGCGTTCTGGCTCTTGCTCAGGGCCAGCTTGCCGGTTTCGACTTCAGCCATGTCGGCCATCGCCATGTCCTTGATGGCCTTTTCGTCGCCCGCGCTCAGCTTGGCGCCCGCACCCGAAGCCGACTGGCCGGCGCCGCTGGCACCCATCGAGCCGCTCTGCATGGCGCCGTTGGTGGCGTTGCCGGCGGCACCTGGACGGTTTTCCATGCCGGTGCTGTTGGTGTTGTCCATCGCACCGTCCTTGGAGACCTTGCCGGCCTGGTTCGGGTTGGCGCTGCTGGTGGCGGTCTGGGCCTGGACGCCGAAGGCGCTGAACATGGCGGCCACTGCCGACACGGCAAGCAGCCCTTTCAAGGTTTTATTCTTTTGCATTTTGCTCTCCTGATTCTGTGGGTATGAAAGTAGGCGTTTGGCGGCAAGGCCGCGCGCAAGCACGTGTTCAAATGACAACGGCCATGGCAGAGTGTAGTGCGCCGTTTTTACACACAGCGCACGTTAGCCGGTAGGCAACTTTTGATATGCGATAAAAGTGTTTAGCGAAAAAAAAAGCAGCCTCGAGGGCTGCTTCTGGATGCCGGAAAACCGGGCTCGGCGGCAGATCAGCGGAAGCTGAGCGCGCCAGTCAGGTCACCCGGCCCGCGCGCGCCGCGTTCGGCGAAGGCGGCATCGCGCGCGGCCAGGCTGCCCAGCAGCGGCAGGCCGTGCAGGCGCGTGATGAAGCGCATGATCGAGGTGGTGTCGTAGAAGTTGTGGTCGACGGCGCCCTTCTTCGCGAACGGCGAGACGACGATCGCCGGGATGCGCGAGCCCGGGCCCCAGCGGTCGCCCTTGGGCGGCGCCACGTGGTCCCACCAGCCGCCGTTCTCATCAAAAGTGATCACCACCACCATGTTGTCCCACTGCGGCGACTTTTTCAGGTGTTCGATCACGTTGGCGACGTGGGCGTCGCCGGATTCCACGTCCGAATAGCCGGCGTGCAGGTTCAGGTTGCCCTGCGGCTTGTAGAAGGTCACGGCCGGCAGCTTGCCGGCGACCGCGTCGGCGATGAACTTGTTCGAGATCGGGCTGTCGCCCAGGCCGCCGTCACGGATGTGCTCGGTGCGCGCGGCGGTGCCCGGCGCGAATTGCTTGAAGTAGTTGAACGGCTGGTGGTGGAACTGGAAGTTGGGCCGCGACCCTTCGCCGCGGCCGTCCAGCGCCGCCTGCCAGGCGCCGCCGTACCAGGCCCAGCTCACGCCGCCGCGCGAGAGCACGTCGCCGATGGTGTCGTAGGTCTGGGGCGGCAGCACCGACGGATCCTGCGGATCGGCCAGCGTGGCATCGCCGCCCGGCGCCGGACGCACCCAGCTCGGCTGGTACGGCGGCGCCATGGTATTGACTGCGTAGCCGTCCGGCGTGATGGCGCCGTTGTTGACGAATTTCGGCTTGCCTTCCAGCGCCGATTTCGGCGAGTCCGGCGCCAGCGCCAGGCGATGGCCCGTCGGGCCGTCTTCCAGCACCGCAATTTTCTTCTTCGCCGGGGTGTCCTTGGCATCGAAGAATTCCGGCACGCGGCCGCTGATCAGGAACTGGTGGTTCAGGTAGGAACCGCCGAAGGCCGCCATGAAGAAGTTGTCGCACAGCGTGTAGTCGCGCGCGATCTGCCACAGGCCCAGGTTCTTCTGCGTCTCGCCGTAATGCCCCATTACCAGCGCGCCGCTGTCGCCCCAGGCCACGAACTGGTCGTTCTTGCCGCCGTTGATCTGCATCTGGTTGTGATAGAAGGCGTGCACCAGATCGCGCGTGATGATCCCTTCCGGCAGCGGCTTGCCGGCCGCATCCGAAAGCTTGAAGGGCGCATTCGGCAGGTGCTGGAGTTCGTCTTCCTTGATCAGGAAATCCTTGCCGCCGATGTTCTGCCGCGACGGCACCATGCCGCCCCAGATCTTCGGCAGTTCCGGCAGCGCCGCACCATCGCGGTCCTTCTGCTGGGTCGCACTCGCGCTGACGTCCGCGAGCGGCTGGGCCAGGCCCGGGAAGTCGGCGAACAGGTTGTTGAAGCTGCGGTTTTCCAGGTAGATCACGACCACGTTCTTGACGTGCGCCTTGAGCTTGGCGTCCAGCGAACCCGCGACCGGCCTGGCAGCTTTCTTTGGCGCGGCCTCGGCCTGGGTGGCCATGCCACCGGCGAGGCCGACCGCGGCGGCCGCCTGGAAGATGCGGCGGCGAGAAGGGCTGGCGGGTTGGTCGTCGGGGGTGGCTTGCGGGTCGTGTTGCTGATCTTGCACGGGCATCTCCTGAAGCGGGCGGCTTGTGGCCGCAAAGAAAGGATTATCGACCTTTTTTGCCGCGGGAAACAAGAAAAAGCCGCGGCGGATTGCCCTGTTGACGCTTTGCCATGCCCTTTACATCGCTTTACCTGTGCCTACCCCGCTTAACAGGCCCCCGTTGCAGAATCGGCACATGAAACAAGGAGCCGACATGACAACAACGATGCACCGCACGCTCGCCACCCTGCTGCTCGCCTGCGCGCCGCTGGCCCACGCCGCCGAACCCGCAGCGCCGTCGCCCACCGCCGGCGAGGCCACGGTCGAACTGCCGCGCGCCGAAATGGACAAGCTGGTGGCCGCCTACGCGCTTGTGAAACGCAACTACGTGGGCGAGGCCGACGACAAGAAACTGTTCGACGGCGCCATCGCCGGCATGCTGGCCTCGCTCGACGCCCATTCCCAGTACATGACCGCCGACGACATGCGCGAACTCGAGCGCGAGGACAGCGGCGAATACGTCGGCATCGGGATCGAGGTCGAAGTCGACCACGAGCAGATGCGCGTGGTCGCCGCCGGCGACGATTCGCCGGCGGCCCGTGCCGGCATCAAGGCCGGCGACCTGATCGACTCGATCGACGGCGTGCCGCTCGCCGGCCTGTCCAACAGCGAGGTGGCGCGGCGCATGCGCGGTGCGCCGGGCTCGGTGGTGGCGGTCGGGATCGCGCAAGGCAGGAGCGGCAAGGTACGCAGCTTGCGCATCACGCGCGCGGCGCTGCACAACGCCACGGTGCGCATGCGCATGGCGGCGCCCGGCCTGGCCTGGATCCGCGTCTCGTCCTTTGGCGGCGCCACCGGGGCCGACCTGGCCGCGGCCCTGAAGGGGCTGGATGGCAAGACGCCGCCACGCGGCCTGGTCCTCGACCTGCGCAACGATCCGGGCGGCCTGGTGCCGGCGGCGGTCAGCGTCGCCGGTGCCTTCCTGGCGCCGGACACGGTGCTGTTTTCCGCGCGCGGCCGGGTGCCCGGCGTCGACGCCACGGTCACCGTCAACCCGCGCTATTACAAGGGGCCGGCGGACGCCGACGTGCTGGCCGGCCTGCCCGCCTGGACCCGGACTGTGCCGCTGGCCGTGCTGGTGAACGGCGCCTCGGCCTCGGCCGCGGAACTCGTCACCGGAGCGCTGCAGGACCAGCACCGCGCCACCGTGATCGGCACCCGCACCTTCGGCAAGGGCTCGATCCAGTCGGTGATCCCGCTGGGCGAAGAGGATGGGCTCAAGTTCACCGTGGCGCGCTACTTCACGCCGAACGGCCGCGAGATCCAGGCCCGGGGCCTGGTGCCGGACATCGTGGTCGCACCCAAGACGGCGGACAGCGACGACCTGATGCTGCGCGAAGCCGACCTGGCGAACCACCTGGCGCCGACCGACGGCACGCAGGCCGCGGTGGACGCCGGGCGCGCGCCGGTGGAGAGCGCGCAGATCTTCGGCACGCGCGACGACAAGGCGCTGCAGGCGGCGCTGGCGGTACTGGCGCCGGCGCAGGCGCACGGGTCTGCACTGGCGGGACTGATCCAGAAATGGCGCGCCGGGCTGAAATCCGGGCTGGAGGGCGCGGCCGGGGCGCCCTGAGGTTTTACGGGGACGTCATGCAAACGTCACGCCAATGTCAAATGCCTGTCACATGCGGGCGTCACAATATGCCTCGCTCCTCGGGAAAAGGGCACGGCGGCTCGGCCGCCCTACCGGCGCCGGCGGTCGGGAAAAATACCGGCACCATTTTCGGCAGTCATGCCGGGTTCATGGCAGGATAAAGGTCTCATCAAGAAGGAGACAAGCGTGAACCCGGACCTGACCACCCTGCTCGACGAACTGGCCACCTTCGGCGACGCCCACGACGGCGACCCCGCCAACCGCGCCACGCGCATGCTCAACATCACGCCGGACACCGGCGCCTTCCTCGCCGTGCTGGTGAAGGCGACGCAGGCGCTCCGCATCCTCGAAATCGGCACCTCGAACGGCTATTCGACACTGTGGCTGGCCGATGCCGCGGCCAGCATCGACGGCGCCGTCACCACGGTGGAAGTATCGAAGGAAAAGATCGCGCTGGCGCGCGCCAACTTCGAGCGCGCCGGGCTGGCGGAGCGCATCACCCAGCATGAAGGCGATGCCGGCGCCCTGCTCGCCGGCCTGCCGGACGGCGGCTTCGACCTGGTCTTCCTCGATTCGAAGCGCAGCGCCTACCTCGACTGGTGGCCGGCGCTGAAGCGCGTGCTGCGCGCGGGCGGCCTGCTGGTGGTCGACAACGCCAGCTCGCACGCGCACGAGATGGCAGGCTTCACCGATGCCGTGCGCGCGGACGCTGGCTTCAGCAGCAGCCTGGTCCCGGTCGGCAAGGGCGAGTTCCTGGCGGTGAAGGCTTGATGCGCCCTCAGCAGCGACGGAACAGCAGGCTGGCGTTCACGCCGCCAAAGCCGAAGCCGTTGGAGATGGCGTAGTCCGTCTCGATCCTGCGTGCCGCGCCGGTGACGATATCGACGCCCGCCGTCGCCGGATCGGGCTGCACCAGGTTCAGCGTGGGCGGCGCCATCTGGTCGCGCAGCGCCAGCACCGTGAAGATCGCCTCCACGCCGCCCGCCGCGCCGAGCAGGTGGCCCGTCGCGGACTTGGTGGCCGACACCGCCGGCCCCGTGCCCGCTCCAAATACGGCCTTGATGGCGGCCAGTTCGCTGGCGTCGCCGACCGGGGTCGAGGTGGCATGCGCGTTCAGGTGGCCAATCAGGGCCGGGGCGATGCCGGCCTGGCGGATCGCCAGCTCCATTGCGCGGCGGCCGCCGGCGCCGTCTTCGGGCGGCGAGGTCATGTGGTAGGCATCGGCGCTGGTGCCGTAGCCGACCAGTTCCGCCAGCGGCGTGGCGCCGCGCTGCAAGGCGTGCTCCAGCTCTTCGATGACCAAGAGGCCCGCGCCCTCGCCCATCACGAAGCCGTCGCGCCCGAGGTCGAATGGACGCGAGGCCTGCGCCGGTTCCGCGTTGAAGGCCGTCGACATGGCGCGCGCCGCCGCAAAGGCGCCCAGGCTGACGCGGTCGATGCAGGCCTCGGCGCCGCCGCACAGGGCGACGTCGGCTTCGCCGGCACGGATCATGCGGGCGGCATCGCCGATGGCTTGCGCGCTGGCCGCGCACGCCGTCACCGGGGCGCCCAGCGGGCCGCGCAAGCCGTGGCGGATCGAGATGTGGCCGGCCGCCATGTTGGCCAGGAAGTTCGGCACCGTGAACGGGGACAGGCGGCGCGGGCCGCGCGTGTCGGTGGTGCGCACCGCGTCGACGATGGCGCCGAAGCCGCCCACGCCGGAGGCCACGATGGTCGCGGTCCGCTCGCGCGCGTCGTCGGTGTCCGGATGCCAGCCCGCCTGGTCCAGGGCCTGCTGGGCCGCGGCCAGTGCGAACATGGTGAAGCGGTCCATCTTCTTCTGGTCCTTGGGTTCCACCGCGCGGTCGGCATCGAAACCCCACGGGCGGTCCTGCGCCAGCGCCGGCACCGGTCCCGCCACCTTGGCGGCGATGCCTTCAACGAGGTCCTCGCCCAGCCCGGCCAGGCCGGACTGCCCCTGCAGCAGATGGCGCCATGCGGTTTCGACGTCGCAGCCCAATGGCGACACCAGGCCCATGCCCGTCACAACGATGCGTTTCATTTCTGCCCCTCCGGATTATCAAAGTACGCCATGCAATGACCGGAGGGTACAGGGTCTGCATCGGGAATTGGATGGCTCTTCGCGCCAAAGCCTGTGCAATCTGCGCCATAATGCACCACCATGAACCCCGGCTGGCAAAACACGATTACCCTTCCCGTCCACTTCCTGAACGGCATGCTGCGCTTCATCCGCGCCCAGCACGGCGAGGACGTGGCCGCCCAGGCGCTGGCCAGCGCCGCGATTCCCGCGCGCCTGTTCGGCCAGCCCGAAGCCCGCATCACGCGCCAGCAATACGTCGCCCTGTACCGGGCCGTGGCGGCGACCCTCGACGACGAGATGCTGGGACTGTGGTCGCGCCCGATCCGCGGCGGAACCCTGAAATACCTGATGCTCGGCCTATTGGACGCGCCCACCGTGATGGTGGCGCTGAACCGCTTCGTCCGGTTCTGGAACCTGCTGCTGGACGACTACCGCCTGCAGCTGTCGACCCGTGGCGACCTGGTACGCCTGGCCCTGCTGGAAAGGCGGCCCGGCACTGCGGCCGAACCGCTCGGGCACGCGCTCATGATGAAGCTGGCCCACGGCGTGGTGTCATGGCTGGCCGGCCGCGAGATCGCCCTGCACCGGGTCGAATTCCGCTTCGCCCGGCCCACGCACGTGGAGGTGTACGCCTTCCTGTATCCCGGCGACGTGTGGTTCGGCGCGGGCGCCACCAGCATCGACTTCGCCCACGCCGATTGCATGGCGCCCTTCAAGCGCGAGAAGCACGAGCTGTGGGCCTTCCTGAAGCGGGCGCCGGACGGCTGGACCTTCAGCGGCGTGCAGCGCGGCACCCTCAGCGCCAGGGCGCGCGCCCATCTCGAACAGCGGCTCGGGCAGGCGGTGACCATCCAGGATCTCGCGCACGCGCTGCACACCTCGGTGCGCACGCTGAACCGCCGGTTTGCCGAGGAAGGCACGCATTTCCAATCCTTGAAGGATGGGCTGCGGCGCGACATCGCCATCCACCGGCTGACGCATTCCAACGTGCCGGTGGCGGCCCTGGCCTTCGAACTCGGCTTCGCCGACGCGCCCGGCTTTTCGCGGGCCTTCAAGCAGTGGACCGGCAGCAGCCCGACCGACTACCGCAAGGGGGCGCGGCAGGAAGACTAGAACGATGCGCGTTCGCGCAGCTTGCTCTTCACGTGCCGGCGCGCCTGCGGCAGCGCCTGGGCCGCGCGCTCGGCCAGCACGCCCTCGATGAAGCCGAGCAGCGCCACCTCCTGCGGCACCCGCTCGCGCAATCGCGCCACCAGCGCGCGCGCCGTGAAGCTGTCGTTCAGCGTGCCCAGCTCGTCCTGCATGCCGCTCAGGAGATCGTGGCGCCGCGCGGCCTTCTTGCCGTGGCCGAGGGCATCGAAGAACTCGCGCGCATAACGCTCCTTCTTGGCCGCGATGCGCACCTTGTGCAGGCATTCGGGGCGATGCAGGTCGTAGGCGCGGGCGCGCTTGCGCACGCGCGCGGCGGCATGCTGCACCAGCTGCGGCGCGGCCTTGGCCACCTTCTGCGCCAGCGGCTCGGACGGCAAGCCGGCCTGGCGCCACCCTTCTCCCGCGATCCAGGCGCCCAGCGCCAGCATCAGCGCGGTGTAGCGCGGGCTGCCGACCGCGGAACGCACCTTGTTGCGATGGCGCTCGGCCTCCTCGCGCGACGCCACTTCGATGCGCGCCAGCGCCGGCTGGTGCGCCTCCGGCACCGGCAGCGCGGGCAGCACGGATTCGATGAACACGTCCCAGTTGCGCGCGTCGCCCAGTTCGCCCGCCAGCCATTCGACATCGGCGGCGGCGGGTTCCGGCAGCTGCACCATGTCCCGGACCATCGCCAGCGCGGCGCGCAGGCGGCGCAGGCCGACGCGCATCTGGTGCAAACTTTCATGGCTGCCGGCGACCACGCCGCGCTCGTTGGCCTGCATCTGCTGCAGGCAGTTGGCCATGATCGCGCCCAGCGCCTGGCCCATGCTGGCCTTGCGCTTGAGCGTCACCGGCGTCGCCTTGACCGCCTGCGGCGCCACCGCGCCGGCCAGCGCATAGCCGCGCTCGGCCTTGCTGATGTTTTCCAGGCGCACCGGCAGCGCCGCATGCACCTGCTGCGCCAGCTCGTACAGGCGCGCCGGCGCGCCCTGCTTGATCTCGAGTTCCAGTTCGCGCACCGACACGGTCTTGTCGCCATGCTGCAGTTCGCCGATGTCGAGCGCGCATTCGACCCGGGCGCCGTCGGGCAGCTCGAGCATCCAGCTCGACCGCTTGCTGCGGTTGACGAACACCGGCGCCAGGACCGGCAACCCGCCCTTGGCCAGCTCGGGCACGGCCTCGCGCAGCTGGCGCGCGAACAGCGCGAGGTCGGGCTGCTCGCCGTCGACCTCGGCTTCCAGCTCGGTGCGCTGGTGCAGGCCGGCCAGCGCGCTGCCGCCGCCTTTCAATGTCTGCACGTGATGCTTGCCCTTGCTGCGCACGCGCAGCGCGAAACCGTGGCGCCAGAGGTCGAAACCGGCGCTGTCGAAGTAGCGGTCGACATGTTCTGCGTCCTGCGGTTCAGTGGCCGCGTGGTCGCGCAGCACGGGCAGTTTCTTGATCTGGGCGGCGCTGGCGGCGTCGATGGCCAGTTTGATTTCGGCTTCCATTTTTTTCTCCTTGAGCAGTCGCTTACTCTATCGCTTCGCAGGAATATGGGACACACAGCCCAGCCATTCCGGCGCGTGAGCGCGGCTATTCATGGTAACTACCTTTTATGTCAGCCGGATGTTAACTAGGACGAGCGCAACCCGCCGGGCGCGCGTATGGAAGGTGCCGATGGACGCGAGACCAGCGCTAGCTTGCCGAGCCGTGCGGCTGCCCCACGTGACGGTGCTCGGGATACCAGCCCGTGAACCAGGCCGCCGCCGCCAGCGCCACCACCGTCGCGACGATGCCGACCGCATGCGGCAGCGCCGGCACGAAGGCCAGCAGCACATCGGCCAGCACCAGCACGCCGAAGGCGACCGCCCAGGCCGCGCTGATCACGTAGTTGACGCGCATGAACTCCGGACTGTCCCAGTGCGCCCGCTCGACGCGCTCGCGCGCGTACTGCAGCGAGAACGGCCGGCGCAGCACCATCGACAGCAGCACGATCAAGAGAAGCCCGGCGTCGACGCGCAGGCGCACGTCGGCGATCGACCATTGCGCGCCGATCGCCAGCTGCAGCAGGGTCAGGCCGCCGAACAGGCAGCAGGTGCCGATCTCGAGGATCTTCGGACTGCGGCCCGGGGCCAGCAGGTCATGCATCAACAGGCCGGCGGACACGAGGGCGCCGGCGGCGAGGCCGGCCGGGATGCCGGCCAGGCGCTCGATGACCACGAAGACGATGAAGGGAGAAAAGGCCAGCAGCAGGTTCATGGTGCCCTCCCGGGGAAGACGTCCGGTGCTGGCTGGTTTGATCCGGGGCGCGGCGAATCGTTCCGGCGCGAGTTTCAGTGGCGGGTAAGCCGATGCGCTTTCTCGCGAAATGTCACATTTCTTCCGTGCCTGAGCAAGAGCGACAGCACGCGCCACACTATAAAGAATAACCACGCTTGACCAGACTCGACAAGCCATATAGTTGTTTATACAACACACCATTGTTAACAATTGTCCATACCCATCCGCTCTCATTAGACTGTTTCCACACTGAACTTGCACCATGCAGGTGCAAGACGGTCTCCGACAACAATGACGAGAGAACAGGATGACAACCCACACCGCCCTGCCCGTTTTTGCCCGCACCCTCCTCGCTGCTTCCCTGCTGCTGGCCTTTGCCCCCGCCTGGGCCCAGGACAGCACCGATGCCGCGCCTGCCGACGATCCCGGCGCGGGTCCCGCCACCGCCTCGGTCGTGGTGCTCGGTTCGCGCGGCGCCGCCCGCACCGCCCTCGACGCCGCCGCGCCGGTCGGCCTGATCAGCGGCAAGGACATGCAGATGGCGGGACCGCTGGAACTGGGCAAGCTGCTGCAGACGCTCGACCCCTCCTTCAACTTCTCCTCGACCTTCATCAGCGACGGCACCGACATCATCCGCCCGGCCACCCTGCGCTCCCTCGGCCCCGACCAGCTGCTGGTGCTGGTCAACGGCAAGCGCCGCCACCAGCAGGCCCTGGTCAACGTCCAGCAGACCATCGGCCGCGGCTCGGCCGGCACCGACATCAACGCGATCCCGATGTCGGCCATCCAGCGCATCGAAGTGCTGCGCGACGGCGCCGCCGCCCAATACGGCTCGGACGCCATCGCCGGGGTGATCAACATCGTGCTCAAGCAGACGACCGACAGCACCCAGCTGTCCGGCACCGTCGGCGGCACCAGCGAAGGCGGCGGCGCGCTGCGCTCGGCCAGCGCCAACACCGGCTGGGCGATCGGCGACGGCGGCTACGTCAACCTGACCGTCGAAGGCCGCCGCCGCGGCGAGACCAACCGCGCCGGCCTGGACACCCTGCGCGTGGATCCGCCGCGCGTGACCCAGCGCATCGGCGACAGCCTGGCCAAGGACAAGTACTTCTGGTGGAACGCGGCGGTCCCGGCCGGCGGGGGCGAGTTCTACACCTTCGGCGGCGTCTCGCACCGCAGCGGCGACTCGGCCGGCTTCTTCCGCACCTTCGACGACGGCCGCAACGTGCCCTTCGTGTACCCGAACGGCTTCCTGCCGAACATCCGCACCACGGTCAAGGACGGCTCGCTCGCCGTTGGCTACCGGCGCGACCTGGCGGCGGGCTGGAAAGCCGACTTCTCGGTCAACCACGGCCGCAGCGAACTCGATTTCCACGAAAAGGAAACCATCAACATCAGCTACTGGTACGAGCCGAAGCCGGGCGGCGGCATCTACGCCGCGTCGCCACTGGAAGCCGACACCGGCGTCCTCAAGTTCAACCAGACCACGGTCAACGCCGACCTGCGCGGGCCCCTGCAGATCGGGGGGCGCGAACTGTCGTTCGCCACCGGCTTCGAATACCGCCGCGACGGCTACGCCATCGAAGCCGGCGACCCGGTGTCCTACCAGTACGGCCGCAGCAACAACCCGGCCATCGTGATCCGCGACCAGAACGGCGGCATCGCCGCTTCCGGCACCCAGGGCTTCCCCGGCTACACGCCCGCCACCGCGGTCGACGACAGCCGCCACAACATCGCCCTGTACGCCGACCTCGAACACAAGCTGACCAGCCAGCTGCTGCTGGGCGCCGCCGTGCGCTGGGAAAAATACTCGGACTTCGGCAGCACCACCACCGGCAAGCTGTCGCTGCGCTACGACCCTTCGAAAACCGTGGGCCTGCGCTCCACCCTGTCGACGGGTTTTCGCGCGCCCGGCGTGCAGCAGAAGTTCTACAGCTCGGTCTCGACCAACCTGAACGGGGCCGGGGTGCTGACCGAAACGCTCACCGCGCGCGAAGGCAGCGCCGTCACGCGCGCCTTCGGCATCCCCAACCTGAAGCAGGAAACCTCGAAGAACGCCAGCGTCGGCATCGTGCTGCGCCCGACCTCGAGCTTCTCGCTGACGGCCGACCTGTGGGGCATCGACATCGACGACCGCATCGTGTTCTCGTCCAACATCGCCCCCGAATCCGGCCCTTGCCCGACCCTTGCCGCCTGCCCGATCCGCGCCATCCTCGACCCGCTGAAGGTCGGCCAGGCCCAGTTCTTCACCAACGCGATCGACACCGAAACCCGTGGCCTGGACATCGTCGCCGAACACACCTCGCGCTGGCCGGGCGCCACGCTGGTGCTGTCCGGCCAGCTGGACTTCAACCGCACGAAGGTGGCGGGCCGCCATTCCGATTCCCCGGTCCTGAACGGCGCCCAGCTGTTCGACGACGCCCAGGTGACCCTGATCGAACGCGGCCAGCCGCGCCAGCACCACGTGCTGTCGGCCGACTACACGCGCGGCGCCTGGAACGGCAACCTGCGCGCCAATTACTACGGCGAGGTGCAGGGCCAGGGCTTCACGGCGCCCTTCGTGCAGACCTGGGATGCCAAGTGGATCGTCGATGCGACGCTGCGCTACAACCTGAGCAAGACGACCAGCCTGACGGTCGGGTCGAACAACATCTTCAATACCTTCCCGACCAAGTGGGATCCGGTGCGGGCGGCGCCCTTCCCGCAGATGGGTTTCACGTATTGCTGGGAGACCTGCCCGTTCGGGATCAACGGGCGCTCGTGGTATGCGCGGGTGGATGTGACGCTGTAAGCGGCTGGCTCGGGTATCGCCGGGCATGCGGGACCCGGGCCATGCGGGCCGGGTCCCGGCCATATTTGTGTTGACAGTACTTACAAGAAAAAATAAAGTCACACTTCTGTAACAATACTTCCACGAAGCAAAATTCGAATCACCCGCCGCAAGCCTCAGCGCCGGCGCATCAACCAGGAAACACAATGAAAAAGACGCTCACCGCACTCGCAGTGCTTGGTGCCTGCACGTCGAACGCGTCCGCGCAATCGAATGTCGCCATCTACGGAATCATCGATGCCGGCATCACCCGGATCGTCAACGACAGCGGCAGCAATGGCAACCGCACCGGGGTCGACGCCGGCCAGATGCAGACTTCGCGCTGGGGCTTGCGCGGCGAGGAAAACCTCGGCGGCGGCTTGAAGGCGCGCTTCGGCCTCGAAGGCTTGCTGGGGAACGATACCGGCGGAGCAGGCATTCCAACCGGCACCCCGTCGACCACCAGTTTGTTCGACCGCGAAGCGACGGTCGGCCTGAGCGGCGGCTTCGGCACCGTCAACCTGGGCCGCCAGAACGTCCTCGGCATGAATTCGATCGCCATGGCCGATCCGATGGGCATGGCCTTCGCGCCGACCAACCCGAACGTGCTGTTCTCGGTGATGAACAGCGCGCCCGTCTACGGCGCCTACGGCGCCAACAATGGCGGCTCGGCCCTGCGCCAGAGCAATTCGATCCGCTACACCTCCCCGTACTACAGGAACTTCGGCTTCGCCCTGATGCGCGCCTTTGGCGAGCAGCCCGGCTCGACCGAGAAAAGCAAGTACGCAGGGGTCTCGGCCTTCTATCACACCGGTCCGCTCAGCGCGTCCGCCGTGGTTGCGCACATGAAGAACATCAGCGCCAGCGAAAACCTCAAGTCCCATGCCTTTGGCGTGCGCTACGTCAGGAAGGGCTTCACGC